>ERZ1034411.7-NODE-7-length-238516-cov-12.072209_pt1 | contig 238516 bp, 220 predicted proteins | sample MGYA00520583_ERZ1034411 | MGnify/ENA primary metagenome ERZ1034411 (study PRJEB33736, sample SAMEA104288481) | Azolla microphylla | place: Ecuador | collected 1982 | study: EMG produced TPA metagenomics assembly of the PRJEB19522 data set (Is there foul play in...
CCACCGCAAGCCCGGCTCGCGATCAAGACGACGACGAGATCGCCCCTCTTGGTGAGCCGGGATGAGCGATGGATACGACAAAACCGAATTTCGGTAAAGTGGAATATTTTTATGTGGGCGAATTGACAGAGCGCGACCACAGGCACGGTGCCGTAGGGTGGGCAAAGGCGCGCGCTTGCGCGACGTGCCCACGATCTCTCTCGGTTCACAGGCAGAACGTGGGCACGGCGCAAGTGCGCCTTTGCCCACCCTGCGAGAGCCTCACCCCTTCCGCGACACCGGCCTCCCATCCGCCATCGTCGTCACGCCCTTCCGTTCCACGATCATGCCATAGGCATGCGGCTGGCGGTGGACGTCGAAATTGAAGGTGGTGCGCTTGTAGGAGTTGCAGAGATCGAGATCGCAGCGGGCGAGCGCGAGCTCGTCGCCCTTGGTCGTGCACCGCGCGATGATCTCGCCGGGGGGCGCGATGATGCAGCTGCCGCCGATATGGTCCACCCCCTCCTCGACGCCGGCCTTGGCGACGCCGACCACGAAGGTGCCGTTCTGATAGGCGCCGGACTGCATGACGAGATGATTGTGGAACAGCGAGAGATCGTCATGCTCGGGCGCGGGCGGATTGTGAACCGGCGTGTTGTAGCCGATCATCACCATCTCGACGCCCTGCAGGCCCATCACCCGATAGGTCTCGCTCCAGCGGCGGTCGTTGCAGATCGCCATGCCCATCACCCCGCCGAAGGCATGGACCACGCCGAAGCCGCGGCCCGGCTCGAAATAGCGCTTTTCCAGATGCTGGAATTTCCGCCACGGCTCGTGCTCGGCATGGCCGGGCAAATGGACCTTGCGGTACTTCAGGACGATCTCGCCGCTCTTGTCGACCAGGACGGTGGTGTTGTAGCGGCGAACGATACTGTCCTCGACGGTCAGCTCGGCGTAGCCGAGATAGAAGCCGATACCGAGCGCGCGGGCGAGATCGAACAAGGCTCGCGTGTCCTCGCCCGGCATCTCGCGCTCGAAGAAGCTGTCGATCTCGGCCTGATCCTCGAAATACCAGCGCGGAAAGAACGTCGTCAGCGCAAGCTCGGGATAGACGATCACATCGCAGCCGTTGGCGTGGGCCTGGCGCATCAGCGCCATCAGCCGCGCCACCACCTCCGTCCTCGTCTCGCTCCTCGCGACAGGGCCAAGCTGGCCGGCCGCGACAGTCACAAATCTTGCCACGCGTCATTCCCTCGTTGTCCGAAGTGCGCCCGGCCTGGACTCTATTGAGCGGCGCACCGCGCACACAGGCCGGTCCATCTCGTCGTCGTCAGGCGACACAATCAAATTTCGTGCCGGTGGGTATCATCGTGAGGCGGCTCGCGACCGCTCTTGACCAGATCACGGGAACTTCGTTGCGGATATGCAACGGTTCCCCACGGTCTGAAGCCCGACAAAACAAACTCCCATTCCGGCCACGAACCACTCTCACAAGGCCGTGAGACTATCAGGGGAACGACGATGCGTGCACAACGCGTTTGGAAAGTGAATGGGGATGCCAGCATCGGGCACCTCCAATCGAGACTGGATGACCTCAACAAGCGTCTCGGTCAGCTCGAAAGCCAGCATCCCGAGAGCTGGAAGCTCGAGGAACTCAAAGCCAGCGCGCTCAGCCTGTCGCGCGAGATCGACGACATCCGCTGCGCCGAGGCGACGGCGGCCTTGAGCGAGTTGCTGCGCAAGTAATCGGCACAGGCTGAACTCGTCGATTCCGGGCGCCGAAGGAACCAACGTCACGTGCCGCCATTTCCATGCAGAGCATGGAGCACGATCATGACCAGGCACCTGACGCGAACCCATCTCGCGCGCGGCGTGGCCGGCGCGGTGTCCACGCTGGTCCTGTGCGCGACGCTGGCCTTCGGCCTCGCGCGCCACTTTGCGCTGTGAGGAATTTTTCATGGCGTCCGATCCCGAGGAGCAGGTGCGGCTGCAAGGCTTTGGCGAGATGACGTTGCGCACCGCGGTCGCGACGCTGATGCAGCTTCCCCCGCGCGAACGACCGGATGCGGCGATCTTCCGCGTCCGCGATGGCGTGCGGCTGGCATCGAGCGAAGTCGCCGAGCTCGCATCAAGCTGGGGCATCGAGCCGGCGCCGCAGGTGCGATCGCCGCGGCTGGTCCCGGAGCAACACTGGCCGGACATCGTCCGCGGCATGGTGCGCGAGGCACCGCTGCCGGCGCTGCTGGTGGCGTTTATGGTGGGGATGGTGGTGACGCGGCGATGACCAGCAGGATGGGTAGACCAAAGCGAAACGCCTCACTTCCCTGCCCGTCGAAACCTTCGATGGGTTTCGCTTCGCTCCGCCCATCCTACGAACTGTAGTCCTCTGACGTACCAGGCAATGTCGGATCGTTAGCTCGCGACGAGCCATGCCGCCGCAGCAAGCCGCCCTGCCCGGCCAAATCGGCCGTGGACCCGCTTTGAAAATCGTTGCAAAAAGGTGTTCCGAGGCGGCGGCGGCCGGTCTGCCAAGCCTCTGGAAAACGTCGACTTTTGGAAGAATGGTCGGAGTGGCAGGATTCGAACCTGCGACCCCTGCGTCCCGAACGCAGTGCTCTACCGGGCTGAGCCACACTCCGACAAGAGGCCGGCTTATAGCGTCGGGCTTGGCGCACCGCAAGCGGCCGAGATGAGGAATTTTGTCCCTGTGAAAACGGGTGTTGAAACGCTGATTTTACCGGCCGGCGCGGCCGGCGCGAAGGCTGCCGCCCGCACCCTGGCGGCCGGCGGGCTGGTCGCGTTCCCGACCGAGACCGTCTACGGGCTCGGCGCGGACGCCGCCAACGCGACCGCGATCGCCCATCTCTACGCCGCCAAGGGGCGGCCGGCCTTCAATCCGCTGATCGCCCATGTGCCTGATATCGCCGCCGCCCGTCGGATCGGGCGATTCGATGCGCGCGCCTTGAGGCTGGCCGAGGCGTTCTGGCCGGGGCCGCTGACGCTGGTGGTGCCGAAGACGGAGGGCTGCCCGGTGGCGGAGCTCGCCACCGCCGGCCTCGACACGGTCGCGATCCGCATTCCCGCCCACCCCGTGGCGCAGGCGATCCTGCGCGCCTTCGGCGGGGCCGTGGTGGCGCCGTCCGCCAACATCTCCGGCCACGTCTCGCCGACACTGGCCGCCCATGTCGAGAGCGATCTTGCGGGGCGGATCGACCTGATCGTCGACGGCGGGCCCGTCACGGTCGGTGTCGAATCGACCATCGTCGGCTGCTTCGACACCGCGATGCTGCTGCGGCCCGGCGGACTGTCGCGCGAGCGGATCGAGGCGGTGCTCGGCGCAGCGCTGGCGCGACCGCCAGTGGAGGCCGAACGCGACGACAGCCAGCCGCTGGCGCCGGGCATGCTGGCCTCGCACTACGCGCCGCGCGCACCCGTGCGCCTGCGCGCGCGGGAAGTGGCGCCGGGCGAAGCGCTGCTGGCGTTCGGCTCCGAGCGGCTGCCCGGCATGGAGACCGCCGCCGTCATGAATCTGTCGCCCAGCGGTGATCTGGATGAAGCCGCCGCCAACCTGTTCGGCTATCTTCGCGCGCTGGACGCGAAGGGCCCGCTGGGGATCGCGGTGATGACCATTCCCGAGGTCGGCCTTGGCGAAGCGATCAACGACCGGCTGCGCCGGGCTGCCGTGGCGAGATGAGAGTGGAAGAAGAGACAAGACGATGAACATCAATCAATCCGCCACCCCTCCGCTTGCGCCCGAGCTGATCGCCCAATTCCGCGAGATCGTCGGCGACAGGCACGCCATCACCGATGCGACCGACATCCAGCCTTACGTCACCGAGGAGCGTAATCTGTTCCACGGCCGCTCGCCGCTGGTGCTGCGTCCGGGCTCGACGGCGGAAGTCTCGGCGATCTGCAAGCTCGCCTCCGCGCACAGAATCGCGCTGGTGCCGCAGGGCGGCAACACCGGGCTCGTCGGCGGCCAGACGCCGCATAACGGCGAGGTGGTGGTGTCGTTGCGGCGGCTCGACAAGATCCGCGAGGTCGACACCGCCTCCAACACCATGACGGTCGAGGCGGGCGTGGTGCTGCAGGTGGCGCAGCAGAAGGCCTCCGACGTCGACCGGCTGTTTCCGCTCTCGCTCGGCGCCGAAGGCAGCTGCACCATCGGCGGCAATCTCTCCACCAATGCCGGCGGCACCGCCGCGCTCGCCTATGGCGTGGCGCGCGAGATGGCGCTGGGGCTCGAGGTCGTGCTCGCCGACGGGCGCGTGCTCAACGTGCTGTCGAAGCTGAAGAAGGACAACACCGGCTACAATCTGCACAACCTCTTCATCGGCGCCGAAGGCACGCTCGGTATCATCACGGCGGCGACGCTCAAGCTGTTTCCGAAGCCGCGCTCGATCGAGACGGCCTATGTCGGGCTGAAGTCGCCGGCGGCGGCGCTGAAGCTGCTGACGATCGCACAGAGCGAAGCTGCGAACGCGCTGACGAGCTTTGAGCTGCTCTCGGAGATGGCGGTTGACTTCTCGGTCCGGCACGGCATCGACGTGCGCGATCCGCTCCAAGGGAAGCACCCCTGGTACGTGCTGATGGAATTGTCCGCGGCCAGCGACGATGCCCGCACGCCGCTCGAGACGATCCTCGCCCGCGCCATGGAGGAGGAGATCGTCGACGACGCCGTGATCGCGGCGAGCCTTTCCCAGCGCAACAATTTCTGGAGGCTGCGCGAGGAGATGTCGGCGGCGCAGAAGCCCGAGGGCGGCTCGATCAAGCACGACATCTCGGTGCCGATCGCCGCGGTGCCCGCCTTCATCGAGGAAGCCAACGCCGCCGTGGTCAAGCTGATCCCGGGCGCGCGCCCGGTGCCGTTCGGCCATCTCGGCGACGGCAATCTGCATTACAATGTCAGCCAGCCCATTGGCGGCGACACGGCCGATTACCTCGGGCGCTGGCACGACATGAACGCCGTGGTGTTCGAGATCGTGCTGCGCATGGGCGGCTCGATCTCGGCCGAGCACGGCATCGGCGTGCTCAAGCGCGACGAACTGCCTGACGTCAAGGACAAGACCGCGATCGAGCTGATGCGCGCGATCAAGGCGATGCTCGATCCGCTCGGCATCATGAATCCGGGGAAGGTGCTGTGAGCGCGCTCGCGATCGACGCCATCACCGACGCCGACGTCGAGGCGGTCGTCGCGCTGTGGCGGCGCTGCGGCCTGACGCGGCCCTGGAACGACCCGCATGCCGACATCGCGCTGGCGCGGCGGCGCGACAATTCCACCGTGCTGGTCGGCCGCGACGGCGGCGCGATCGCCGCGACCGTCATGGTCGGCCATGACGGCCATCGCGGCTGGGTCTATTACGTCGCGGTCGATCCCGACATCCGCAAACGCGGCCATGGCCGCGTCATCATGGCAGCGGCGGAGGACTGGCTGCGGGCGGCCGGCATATCGAAGCTGCAGCTCCTCGTCCGTCGCGAGAACGCACAGGCCAATGCATTCTACAACTCGCTCGGCTTCGAGCTGTCGACCTCCGTGATGTTCCAGAAGTGGCTCGACGGCCGCGCCACGCCAAGCAATTGAGAATCCTGTCATGTCCATTTCCGACCGCGTCCGCATCAAGGACGTCAGCGTGCTCTCGAACGGCTGGACGCCGCTGAAGACCACGACGTTCGAGTACCGGCGCGCCAGCGGCGAATGGCAGACGCAGAAGCGCGAGACCTATGAGCGCGACAACGCCGCCGCGGTGCTGCCCTACAATCTCGCCGGGCGCACCGTGATCCTGGTGCGCCAGTTTCGTCTGCCGGCCTTCATCCGCGGCTATGACGACCTCTTGATCGAGGCGGCCGCCGGCGTGCTCGACAACGCCGAGCCCGAGGAGCGCATCCGCGCCGAGGCGGAGGAGGAGACCGGCTATCGCCTGCATCACGTCCACAAGGTGTTCGAGGCCTTCATGAGCCCCGGCGCCATCACCGAGAAGCTGCATTTCTTCGTCGCCGAATACGAGCCTTCGATGCGGGTCAGCGACGGCGGCGGCCTCGCGCACGAGGGCGAGGACATCGAGGTGCTGGAGCTTTCGATCGACGAGGCGCTGGCGATGATTGCTGACGGCCGCATCATCGACGCCAAGGCGATCATGCTGCTGCAATACGCGGCGCTGCACGTGTTCAGGTAGATGCTGCTCTTACCCTGCCCTGGAGGGGGAGGGTCGGCTCACATTGAGCGCAGCGAAATGTGAGACGGGGTGGGGTGACGGTCCCTCTTCGTCCACGGTGCCCGTGTGGAGAGATCACCCCACCCCGCTCGCGCTTCGCGCGATCGACCCACCCCCCAGGGGAGGGTAAGAGGCACCGCCCCCTGTCCGCCATTCTCATCTGCAATTCTGTCCTGTGCCGCGGCTCCCCCCATTGAGCACCCCCGAAACTCCCTCTAGTCTGGTCCCAACCAAGAACCAGGAGACGCGCCCATGTCCGCGCCGCGCGACGATGAATTCGGCTTTGCGCCCGACTATGATGCTCCCATCCCCTACATGCAGCGCACGCGCGATTATTACGCGGCGATCGGCTACACCACGCCGTATCGCTGGGCGCATTACACCTCAGCGCCGTTCCAGCCGCTGAAGAAGCCGCTGGCCAAGTCGCGCGTCACCATCATCACGACCGCCGCGCCCTACGATCCGACCAAGGGCGATCAGGGGCCGGGCGCGGCGTATAATGGCAGCGCGAAATTCTACCAGGTCTATGACGGCGACACGTCGCAGGCGCACGATCTGCGCATCTCGCATATCGGCTACGACCGCAAGCACACCTCGGCGACCGACAACGGCACCTGGTTTCCGCTGCCGCAACTGTTGAAGGCGTCCGCCGCCGGACGTATCGGCGAGGTGGCCCCGCGCTTCTTCGGCGCGCCGACCAACCGCAGCCACCGCGTCACGCTCGACACCGACGCGCCGGAGATTCTGGCGCGCTGCCTTGCCGACAAGGTCGACGTCGCGGTGCTGGTGCCGAACTGCCCGGTCTGCCACCAGACCACCGCGCTGGTGGCGCGGCATCTCGATGCAGGCGGCATTCCGACCGTGGTGATGGGCTGCGCCAAGGACATCATCGAGCATGCCGCGGTGCCGCGCTTTTTGTTCTCGGACTTCCCGCTCGGCAACTCCGCCGGCAAGCCGCACGACGTCGCCTCGCAGGCGCAGACGCTGGAGCTCGCGCTTCTGCTGCTCGAGACCGCGAGCGGCCCGCAGACCACGATGCAGTCGCCGCTGCGCTGGAGCGAGGATGCCTCCTGGAAGCTCGACTACAACAACGTCGCGCAGCTGTCGCCGGAAGAGCTGGCGCGCCGCCGCGCCGAATTCGACAAGCAGAAGGAGATCGCGCGCGGCAACCGCGCCGCCTAAAGCGCGATGGATAGTCATCGCGCTTTAGATTGTTGTTTGCGCATGATCTTTCCGGAAAACCGCTTCGCACTTTTCCGGATCATGCTTTGACGTCCTCCAATAACAACAAATATCGGGGAGAGCGACGTGACGCGACCGTTCGAGGGCGTGAAGATCCTGGACTTCACGCAAGTGCTGGCCGGCCCCTATGCGAGCTACCAGCTCGGGCTGCTGGGCGCCGACGTCATCAAGGTCGAGCGGCGCGAGGGCGAGGACATGCGCCGCACGCCGCTCTCACGCGAATGGGCCGATCGCGGCCTGGCACCGGCGTTCCAGGCCATCAACGGCAACAAGCGCAGCCTGACGCTCGATCTGCAGAAGCCGGAGGCGATCGCGATCGTGAAGAAGCTCGCGACGAGCGTCGACGTCGTCATGGAGAACTTCCGCCCGGGCGTGATGGACAAGCTCGGCATCGGCTACGAGGCGCTCTCGGCGATCAATCCGAAGCTGATCTATTGCGCGGTGTCGGGCTTCGGCCAGACCGGCCCGGATCGATTGCGGCCCGGCTATGACGGCAAGATGCAGGCGCTGTCGGGCATCATGGCGATCACGGGCCATCCCGAGACGGGACCGACGCGCGCAGGCTTTGCGGTGTGCGACGTGCTCTCCGGCGCCACCGCCGCGTTCGGCGTCTCCAGCGCGCTGTACCAGCGCGACCGCACCGGCCAGGGGCAACTCATCGACGTCTCCATGCTGGAGGCGACGGTGGCGTTTCTGTCGGGCCAGATCGCGGACTGGTCGGTCGCCGGCCATCGCCAGACGCTCTCGGGCAACCAGGCGGTGAGCCGCCGAACCACGGCGAATTTGTTCAGATGCGGCGACGGCCACATCCTGCTCGCCGTCAACAACGAGAAGCAGTACCGCGCGCTGATGGCCGCGCTCGGCCGCGAGGACACGCTGTCTGATCCGCGCTTTGCCGACTGGTTTTCGCGCAACGAGAACGAGCCGGCCCTGCGCGCCATCATCGAGGAGGCGCTCGCAGCCAAGCCCGCGCGCGAATGGGAGACCATACTGGAAGACGCCGGCGCCCCCTGTGCCAGCATCTGGAAGGTCGAGGAGGTCATCGACCATCCGCAAATCAAGGCGCGCGGCGCGATCCAGGAGCTGGACACGCCCTATGGCCGCCTGCGCCTCGCCGGCAGCGGCTTCAAGCTCGCCCATGGCGGCGGCAGGCTCGACCGGATGGCGCCGGAGCTGGGGGCGGATACGGATGCGGTGCTGGACGAGCTGGGATTCGATGCCGCAGAGATCGCGCGGCTGAGGGCCGCGGAGATCGTGTGAAGGTATCGCCTCACATTCTCCTCGTCGTCCCGGGGCGCGCGTAGCGCGAACCCGGGACCCATAACCACAGGATCGCGTTTGACGAAGACTCGTGGTGCACAGTTCGCCCCATAACCTCACCCTGTGGCTATGGGTCCCGGATCGGCGCGCGCTTTGGGCGCGCTTGTCCGGGACGACAGCGGCGTGAGTGGTGGCACCGCTAGAACAACGACCCTTGCCCGTCATCCGATGAGCCGGCCGCAACCTTGCGCGTCGCCTTCTTCGGCTTCACCGCCTCGGCTTCTGCCTCCATCTCCTCCGCACTGATCGGCAACACGAGCTGCTCGTCGTCATTGGCGACGCGGTTGACGCGGGTGGAGACCGGGTGCCAGGCGAATTCGCCGATGCGCGGGGGCCTCATCAGCGGCAGGATCGCATCGACCTCGTCGCCTCCAGTGTCGAGCCAGCGCTCGAAATCACCCTCGCTGATGGTGACGGGCACGCGGTCATGCAAGCTCGCGAGGTCCTCGCCCGCCGCGGCCGTGACGATCGCAACGGTGTCGAGCTCCTCGCCGTTCGGCCCGGCCCAGGTCTCGAACACAGCGGCGAACCCAAGCGGCGCGCCGTCGGCGCGGCGGATGAAGAAGGGCTGCTTACGGCCGCCTTCCGACTTCCACTCATAATAGCCGTCGGCCGGGATCAGGCCGCGGCGGCGGCGGATCGCGCGCTTGAACGCGGGCTTCTCCAGCACCGTCTCGGAGCGGGCATTGATCAGGAGCGTAAAGCCCTTGGGGTCCTTGACCCAGCCCGGCAGCAATCCCCAGCGCATCAGGCGAAAATGGCGGGCGCCGTTCTCGACCAGCACCACCGGAATCGGTTGTGTCGGGGCGACATTGTACCGGGGCGGGAAGTTGGGCTGCTCGACATAGCCGAACAGTTGCCGCAAAGCCGCGGGGGCCGAAGTTATGACGAAGCGTCCACACATCCTTGGGCGTCTATATAGGGTCCGTTCAGGTCCTTTTAACCCCGAACGTTAACACTGCGGCAGATGAGCTCAATGGCCTCGCAACCCGCGCGGACGCATGTACAGACGGGCCCCGAGGCGCAAGCCTGGGCCGAACGGCTGCGCGTGGCCAACATCAACCCGCGGACCGGGCTTGCCACTGACTATCTCAACCATTTCAATGAAGCCGTGATGCTGCTGGAAATGGTTCCGGACATGCCGGAATGCGCGGATGATTTTTTGACCTGGTCGCCGCTGTCCTATGCCGAGCATTTCACGGCGTCGAATTTCAAGGCACGCGACCTCGCCATCGAGGCCTATGAGAAGGCCGATCCCAACGTCCGCGCCCAGTTCGACCACCTCACGGATACCATGACCTCGATCCTGACCGCAGTCGGCACGGCCATGCGCGAGGTCGAGAAGGACACCACGCGCATCCGCCTCGCCGAGCAGGCCGCTCTCTGGGTCAAGCCGCTGATCGCGGCCTGCGGCGGCATCATCCATGGCGGGGCCGAAGCCGACGTCGACACCATCATGGCGAACTGAGCCAGATCCTTTAAGAACAGGTCCTTCAAACGGGTCCTTTGAAATGGCTTCAGTCGTCCAGCCCACCCACCCCCAGCTTGCCGTCAGCGCCGCAATTTTCCGCGACGGCAAGGTGCTGCTGACCCGCCGGGCCCGCTCGCCCGCCAAGGGCTTCTATTCGCTCCCGGGCGGCCGGGTCGAATTCGGCGAATCGCTGCATCAGGCCCTGAGCCGCGAGGTCGACGAGGAGACCGGGCTCGACATCGCGATCGTCGGCCTCGCCGGCTGGCGCGAGGTGCTGCCGGCCGCGCCCGGCGCCGGCCATTATCTGATCATGTCGTTTGCCGCCCGCTGGGTGGCCAGGGAGCCGTCACTCAACGACGAGCTCGACGACTACCGCTGGATCTCCCCTAGCGCCCTGGCGGGCCTTGGTGACCTCAAGCTGACCGGGGGGCTGGAGGAGGTCATCCAGTCCGCGGCCCTGCTGCTCGGGGCCTGACTGCCCGCCTTGCGTCCACGGGCCCAAGGGGGCATACACGCCGCCGATGTCCACGCGATTTCTGGCCATTTTTGCCCTGATTCTCGCCTGCGCCTCGGCGCCCGCCAGGGCCCAGGACGTGGCGGCGCCGTTTGACGCCGATTTGCAGCGGCTGGCGGAGATCCTCGGTGGCCTGCACTATCTGCGCGGCATCTGCGGGGCCAACGAGGGCAACAAATGGCGCAACGAGATGCAGGCGCTGATCGACGCCGAAACCCCCTCCGGCGAGCGCCGCACCCGCATGATCGCCGGCTTCAACCGCGGCTATAACGGCTTCCAGCAGACCTACCGGAGCTGCACGCCCGCCGCGACGGTGGCGATCCGGCGCTATATCGAGGAAGGCTCGAAGATCTCGCGCGATCTGACGGCACGCTACGCGAACTGAGCCGTCATTCCGGGCTCGCGTGAGGGCCCGACGGGAACCCTGTCATCGACTTTGTTCACAGCCGTTAACCGTTCTTAAAGATGTGGCCTAGCGGGCGTTAATACGCGTGCTACACCTCTCGCACAGCGCATCGCCGTGGATCGCGCCCCAGCCCTGATCGAGTTTCATGAGCCAGCCGATTTCCTACGCACCCGACCGCGCGCCGCTGCCCGATCACGAGCAGAAGCAGGCCGCACTGAGTTATCTCAACGAGGCCTGGGCCGAAGCGCGCCATGAGGGCGTCGACGGCGACTGCCTGGCACAGGCGAGCCTGTTTGCGGCCTTTGCCGAACTCGTCGGCACCTATGGCGAGGACGCGGTCGCCAAGTTCGTCGAGGGCTTTCCCGGCCGCATCCGCAATGGCGAGTTCTCGGTCACGCTCGCAAGGCAGTAAGCCCGGCGAAAATGACCCCGCCACGCGGGCGGGGCCAGTCAACGGATGAATGACTTTGCAAAGCGGATTTTGCGAAAGGCTTCGCGAAGTCTGCGGCGTTTATCGCACGGAAGCCGCTTTCAGCGCACAAGCATTAGTCTCGCAGCCATCGGGAGATGTTCCCGCCGCGGGCGGGATCGCGTCTAATCCGTCTCGATCGGCAGTGCCGGGTCCCTCGCCCATTCGCCCATCGAGGCGTCGTAGAGCGTCAGCTTGTCGTAGCCGAGCTGGGTCAGCATCAGCAGGTCGATCGTCGCCGAGATGCCGCCGCCGCAATAGAGAACCACATTCTTGTCGCGCGTGACGCCGGCCGCAGCGAACTTGGCTTCGGCGTCGGCGAGTGTCGTCAGGGTCTTGTCGGCATTGGTGAGCGTGGCCGCGGGAACGTTGACGCTGCCGGGAACGCGGCCCGGCCGGCCGTAGCGGCTCGGCTCGAGGCCGCGATGAAACTGCGGCCCGAGCGCATTCACGATGACGGTCGCGGGATCGCCGATCCGCGCCGTCACGGCAGTCTTGTCGACGAAGAAGCCGGCGCGCGGCGCGGCCTTGAAGGTCGTCGCTGGATATCCCTTCGGTGCGCCCGTCTCGATCGGTCGCCCCTCCTCCTTCCATTTGTCGAGACCGCCATCGAGCACGCGGGCATCGACACCGAGCGAACGCAGCATCCACCAGAACCGCGTCGACCACATCATGGTGCCGATGCTGTAGAGCACGATGGTCTTGCTCGCATCGAGGCCGTGGCGGCCGAAGGCGGCCTCGAGCTGGGCGACGTCGGGCATCATGAAGAACTGCGACGACGAGGCGTCGGAGAACTCGCCCTGCAGGTCGAGGAAATCGGCGCCGGGGATGTGGCCGGCCGCGAAGGTCTTGTCGCCGGGCACGGCGCGGTACGGCACGTCGCTGCCCGGCGGCACCGGCTCGTTGTAAGTCGTGCAGTCGTAGAGGCGGAGATTGGAATCGCCGAGGATCGCGGAGAGTTGCTCGGTGGTGATGACGGGTGTCGGTTGGGACATCGGAATGCACTCCGTTCGAGAGGAAGTGTAGACTCCTCCCCTTGTCATTGCGAGCGCAGCGAAGCAATCCAGACTGCCACCGCGGATACAGTCTGGATTGCTTCGTCGCTCCGCTCCTCGCAATGACGGGGGATGGAGTGTCGTCCCCCGACGAGGCCCCCTACGGCTTCAGCGTCTCCAGAAACCGCACCGCCTCGCCCTGCGCGGGCGTGACGAGCTCGCCCTGCCACATCACGCGGCGGCCGCGGATGAAGGTGCCGACGGGCCAGCCGGTGACGCGCACGCCATCATAGGGCGTCCAGCCGGCCTTCGACGCCACCCATTTGTTGGTGATGGTTTCGCTGCGCTTGAGGTCGACGATGGTGAAATCGGCGTCGTAGCCGGCGGCAATGCGGCCCTTGCAGGCCATGTTGTAGAGCCGCGCGGGGCCGGCGCTGGTGAGGTCGACGAACCTTGCCAGCGACAGGCGGCCGGCATTGACGTGATCGAGCATCAGCGGCACCAGCGTCTGCACGCCCGTCATGCCGGAGGGCGAGGCCGGATAGGTCTTCTGCTTCTCCTCCAGCGTATGCGGGGCGTGGTCAGAGCCGAGCACGTCGATGATGCCCTGCTCGATGCCGCGCCAGATGCCGGCGCGGTGATCGGCGCCGCGCACCGGCGGGTTCATTTGCACCAGCGTGCCGAGCCGCTCGTAGCATTCGGGCGCGACCAGCGTGAGGTGATGCGGCGTCGCCTCGCAGGAGGCGACGTCCTTGTGGTCGCGCAGGAACTCGATCTCTTCCTTGGTCGAGATGTGCAGCACGTGGATACGCTTGCCAGTCTCGTGCGCGAGCTTGACGAGGCGCTGCGTCGCCATCAGCGCCGCCGTCTCGTCGCGCCAAACCGGATGCGAGCGCGCATCGCCCTCGATGCGCAGCGGCTTGCGATCATTGAGGCGATACTCATCCTCGGCATGGAACGCAGCGCGGCGGCGGATCACCTGGAAGATGCGGCGCAGGCTGTCGTCGTCCTCCACCAGCAGCGCACCGGTCGAGGAGCCGATGAACACCTTGACGCCGGCGCAGCCCGGCGCGCGCTCCAGCACCGGCAGGTCCTGCACGTTCTCGCGGGTGCCGCCGATGAAGAAGGCGAAATCGCAATGCATGCGGTGATGGGCGCGCTTCACCTTGTCGGTAAATTCGGTCTCGGTCACCGTGAGCGGCGAGGTGTTCGGCATCTCGAACACGGCGGTGACGCCGCCCATCACGGCGCTGCGCGAGCCGGTCTCGAGGTCTTCCTTGTGCTCCAGCCCGGGCTCGCGGAAATGCACCTGCGTGTCCATCACGCCGGGCAGGATGTGCAGGCCCTTGCAGTCGATCACCTCGACCGCGCTGCCTTGCGACAGCGGGCCCAGCTCGGCGATGCGGCCATTGCTGATGCCGATATCGCGAATAGTCTCGCCGTCCTGGTTGACGACGGTGCCGTTCTTGAGGATCACATCGAAGCGCTGGGTCATGGCTGAGGGCCTCTCTCATCCCCAAGCGCAGGGCTCGAGGTCTTGTCGTTTATGCCTCGCGGGCTTACGTTCCGGAGCACCATGTCGCAAGAGATTTTCGCATGAAATCAGCGTTTCTTCCTGACCGGGGCGTCGTCAAGGTCGCGGGCGAGGATGCGCGCAACTTCCTCAACGGCCTCGTCACGACCGATGTCGACAGGCTGAAGCCGGGCCTGGGGCGATTCGGCGCGCTGCTGACGCCGCAGGGCAAGATCATCGTGGATTTCCTGATCACCGAGGTGCCTGCGGGCCATGGCGGCGGGTTCCTGATCGACTGCCCGAAAGTGCTGGCCGAGAGCCTCGCCACCAAGCTGAAATTCTACAAGCTGCGCGCCAAGGTCACCGTGGAAAACCTCGATCTCGGCGTGCTCGCGGCCTGGGATGGCCAGCCTGCGGCGCAGCCGGACCTCGCCTTCGCCGACCCGCGCAACGAAGCGCTCGGCATCCGCATCCTGATCCCCGAAGACCTCAAGCAGAAGCTGTCCGATCTCATCGGCGCCGACCTGGTCGACGCCGCGGACTACGAAGCGCACCGGATCGCGCTCGGCGTGCCGCGCGGCGGGCTCGACTTCATGTACAACGATGCTTTCCCGCACGAGACCAACATGGACCGCCTCGCTGGCGTCGATTTCGACAAGGGCTGCTATGTCGGCCAGGAGGTCGTCTCGCGCATGCAACATCGCGGCACCGCGCGCACGCGCAGCGTGAAGGTGCTGCTCGACGACTTCTCGCCGGAAGCCGGCGTCAGCGTCATGGCCGGCGACAAGTCCGTCGGGACCATGGGCTCGTCGGCGCAGGGCAAGGGCATTGCCCTTGTGCGCATCGACCGTGTCGCAGAGGCGCTCGATGCCGGCCAACCCCTCACCGCCGGCGGCCTCGCGTTGCAGCTGGCAGAGCCTGATGTCGTCCGTATCCCTGCAAAACAGCCCATCGCATGAGCCGAGCCCCCCGCCTGCATCCCGACGGAAAGACCCGCTGCCCCTGGCCGGGCGAAGATCCGCTCTACGTCGCCTATCACGACACCGAATGGGGCGTGCCGGAATATGACGACCGCGCGCTGTACGAGAAGCTGATCCTCGACGGTTTCCAGGCCGGCCTGTCCTGGATCACGATCCTGCGCAAACGCGACAATTTCCGCAAAGCGTTCGACGATTTCCAGCCGGAGAAGATCGCACGCTACACCGACAAGAAGGTGCATGCGCTGATGAACGACGCCGGCATCGTGCGCAACAAGGCCAAGATCGACGGCGCGATCCTCAGCGCGAAATCCTATCTCGACATCATGGAGAAGGGTCCGGGCTTCTCGAAGCTGCTCTGGGACTTCATGGGCGGCAAGCCCAAGGTCAACAATTTCAAGACCAGCGCGAGCGTGCCGGCCTCGACGCCGCTGTCGATACAGATCTCGAAAGAGCTGTCGTCGCGCGGCTTCAAGTTCGTCGGCCCGACCATCGTCTATGCCTTCATGCAGGCGACCGGCATGGTCAACGACCATCTGGTCGACTGCCACTGCCACGCGAGCTGCAGCAAGCTGCAGCGCAAGCCGCGCCTCAAGGCCAAATGAGCGCCAGGAAGACGGCACACGGCGCGGAGTCCCGCGCCTGGCAGCGCATGCTGTCGGGCCGCCGGCTCGATCTGCTCGATCCCTCCCCGCTCGATGTCGAGATCGCCGACATCGCGCATGGGCTGGCGCGCGTTGCGCGCTGGAACGGCCAGACCACCGGTGCCCATATCTTCTCGGTGGCGCAGCACACGCTGCTGGTCGAGACCGTGCTGCGGCACGAGATGCCGAATGTCGATCAGCGCATGCGGCTCGCCGCGCTGCTGCACGATGCGCCCGAATATGTCATCGGCGACATGATTTCGCCGTTCAAGGCCGTGCTCGCCGGCAACTACAAGGCGGTGGAGATGCGCCTGCTCGGCGCCATCCATATCCGTTTCGGCCTGCCGCCGGTGTTGCCGGAGGAGATCACGCAGGCCATCAAGGCCGCCGACCGCGGTGCGGCCTATCTGGAGGCGACCGAGCTGGCCGGCTTCAGCGCCGCCGAGGCCAAGCGCCTGTTCGGCAAGGATCCGGGCCTCTCCGACGGCGTCCGGCGCGACTATCTCACGCCCTGGACCGCGGCGCGGGCGGAGAAGCAGTTTCTGGAGCGGTTCGGCGCGGTGTTCGCGTGAGCGTTGCTGTGGGCTGGTGGCGCTGCAAATTCCGCCGTCGTCCCGGCGCAGGCCGGGACCCATAGCCACTGGGAGAGGTTGCGGCGCAAGACTGGTAACCACGAGTCTTCGCCAAACCGCATTTTGTGGCTATGGGTCCCGGATCTGCGCGCGCTTTGGGCGCGCTCGTCCGGGACGACGATGTGGATGCTTTGCCCGCCCTACGGCACCGGCTATAATCGGCGCCAAAAAGGTTCGCCATGATCCACGTCTGTTCCCTCGCCGCGCTTCCCGAAACCGTCCGCCTCACCAGGGCCAGCCATGTGCTGACCGTGATGGCCAATGTCGAGCAGGTGCCGCGGCCGGTCTCGGTGCTCCCCGCCAATCATCTCAAGGTCTCGATGGACGACATCACCGAGGAGATGGATGGTTTCACCGCACCGTCCGAGACGCACATCGATCAGGTGCTGAATTTCGTGCGCGGCTGGGACCGCAGCGCACCGCTGGTGGTGCATTGCTATGCCGGCATCAGCCGCTCCACCGCGAGCGCGTTCGCGGCGGTCTGCGCGCTCAATCCCAACCGCGACGAGCTCGAAATCGCCAGGAAGATCCGCGCGGCCTCGCCGATCGCCTCGCCGAACCGGCGCATCGTCGGCCTCGCCGACCGTGCGCTGGGACGCAACGGCCGCATGCTGCGCGCGCTCGACGAGATCGGCCCGGGCGCGATGATGGTCGAGGGCCGCCCCTTCGTGATCGAGCTCGAATGACAGCTGGGCGCGACATCGCAGGTGCGCTCCCTCTCCCGCTTGCGGGGGAGGGTCGGGGTGGGGGTGTCTCGACAAGCGAGAACCCCCGTGGGGAGAAAGCCCCCGCCGCGCTCTTCGAGCGCGTCGACCTCCCCCGCAAGCGGGAGAGGTGCACCGAGCCCGCGGAGAAGTTTGCTCAATCAATTCTGCAACGGCGATCGTCATCGCATGAGCGAGACTCTGCTGACCCCGATCGAGATCGGCCTCACCGCGGCGATCGTTGCGATCGAGGGCCACGAGCCGCTGATCCTGACCGCGCGCGGCAGCGACGGGCTGGCCGGCCTGCCGTTCGGCCCGTTCGACGCGCTCGCGCACCGCACCTTCGAGATCGGCCTCCGCGCCTGGGTCGAGGAACAGGCCGGCTTGCGGCTCGGCTATGTCGAGCAGCTCTATACGTTCGGCGATCGCGGCCGTCATGCCGAGGCCGGCGACACCGGCGCGCATATGGTGTCGATCGGCTATCTCGCACTGACGCGCGCGGTGGACGGCGAGCTTGCGGCCAACGCGGCGAGCTTCGCGCCATGGTACCGCTTCCTGCCCTGGGAAGACTGGCGCGAGGAGCCGCCGGCGATCATCGCCCGCGACATCATTCCCGCGCTGGCCGAATGGGCCGCCGAGGAGACGCCGGAGACAACGCGCGCGCTGCCGCGCAAGGATCGCGTGCGGTTCTATTTCGGCCTCGACGGGGCGGCTTGGGACGAGGAGCGCGTGCTCGACCGCTACGAGCTCTTGTACGAGGCCGGCCTGGTCGAGGAAGCGCGGCGCGACGGCCGTCCTGCGGCATTAGCGCGCAAGACGCTGCCCCCGCTCGGGACCTCGATGCGGTTCGATCATCGCCGGATTCTCGCCACAGCGATCGCCCGGCTCCGGGCAAAACTGAAGTATCGTCCTGTGGTGTTTGAACTTTTGCCGCCCGAGTTCACACTCACAGAACTGCAGCATACGGTTGAGGCGATCTCCGGCCGGCATCTGCACAAGCAGAATTTCCGCCGCCTGGTTGAAATGGAAGCCCTGGTCGAACCGACCGGGGTGATGTCGACACAGACGGGCGGACGGCCGGCGGCGCTTTACCGCTTCCGCCGCGACGTGCTCCAGGAGCGGCCCGCACCGGGATTGCGCGTCCGCTCCCGGCGCTAACTCAAGATTTTCCGTGATCGGTCCCTGCCCGCCGGTCGCCTGGAGGCTTCATGTTCGACGGCCCGTTTGACGTCTTCGCGCTGATCATCGCGATCATCGCCATCCTGATCGCCATCAAGGCCTCCAGCCAGGCAGCCGACCTGCGGCGTCGATTCAACACGCTCGAAGAAATGTTCTACGCGCAACGGCGGCAGGTGCAGCTGCCGCCGCCGCTGCCCGTGCAGACGCAGGCCGAAGCGCCCGCGGCAGCTACAACCGCCGAGCCGCCGCCGCTTGCACCTGAGGTCGAAGCCGAAGCGGCCATGCCGCCGCCCGTCACCGAAGCGCTCTTGCCGCCCCCGCTCGCAAGCGGGCCGCAGGCCGATGCTCCGCCGCCATTGCCGGCGCGCGCACCCGATGTTCGAGAACCCGGCTTCGAGGAGCGGCTCGGCACGCGCTGGGTGGTGTGGATCGGTGGCCTTGCGCTCGCGCTCGGCGGCTTCTTCATGGTGCGCTATTCGATCGAGGCCGGCCTGCTCGGCCCCGGCGTGCGCGTGTTCCTCGGCGGCCTGTTCGCGACCGCGCTGCTGGCGGCCGGCGAATGGACACGGCGCAAGGAGAGCATCTCCAACATCGCCGCGCTGCCGATCGCCAACATCCCCGCGATTCTCACCGCGGCCGGAACGGCGGTGGCGTTCGCAACCATCTATGCCGCTTACGCGCTCTACGGCTTCCTGGTGCCCGCCACGGCCTTCGTGCTGCTCGGCATCGTGGCGATGTGCACGCTCGCCGCGGCGCTGCTGCACGGACCCGCGCTCGCGGGCCTCGGCGTGGTCGGCGCCTTCGTGACGCCGGTTCTGGTCTCCAGCGGCAAGCCGGACTATTGGGCGCTCTACATCTATCTTGCCGTGGTCACCGCCGCGAGCTTCGGCCTTGCCCGCATCCGGCTGTGGCGCTGGCTTGCGGTGACGACCATCGCGTTCGCGGTGCTCTGGCTGTTCCCGGGCCTCGACACCGAGCAGGTGCAGGTCGCGCCGCACGCTTTCCACGTCATCGCGGGCTTCGTGCTGGCCGCGCTCCTCGTCGTCTGCGGCTTCATGTTCGGGCCTGCCATCGAGGACGGCGAGATCGAGCCGATCTCCTCGGGCGCGCTCGGTGCCTATCTGTTCGGCGCGATGCTGATCGTGCTGTCGAGCGCACACGCCGATCTGGCGCTGATCGCGTTCGCGCTGCTCGTCGGCGGCACCCTGTTCGTCGCCTGGCGTTCGTCCGCTGCCACCGGCGCCATCGGCGCGGCCGCCGCGACGGTCTTCATCGTGTTCGCCGAATGGGCGGTGCGCGCCAATCCCGACATGCTGGTGCTGCCGGGCGGCCCGATTGCGGGCATCGGACCTGCCGCGACCGACAGCTCCGTCACGCTGCATCTGGTGACGGCCGCGATCTTCGCCGCAGGCTTCGGCATTGCCGGCTTCCTGGCGCAGGGCCGGTCGAACTCGGCGATCATTCCGGTGGTGTGGTCGGTGGCAGGCGTCGCGACGCCGATCGCGATCCTGGTTGCGCTCTACGCGCGGATCGCCCATCTCGACCGCTCGATCCCGTTCGCGATCCTCGCGGTGCTGCTCGCAGCAAGCTTTGGCGCCGCGACCGAGGCGCTGACGCGCCGCGAGACCCGGCCGGGCACCATGATCTCCGCCGCCTTGTTCGCCACCGGCACGCTCGGCGCGCTGGCGCTGGCGCTGACTTTCGCACTGGAGAAGGGCTGGCTGACGATCGCGCTGGCGCTGATGTCGCTCGGCACCGCCTGGATCTCGCTGCAGCGGCCGATCCCGTTCCTGCGCTGGCTCGCAGCGATCTTCGCCGCCCTCGTCACCGCGCGCATCGCCTACGATCCGCGCATCGTCGGCGATGCCGTCGGCACCACGCCGATCTTCAACTGGCTGCTCTGGGGCTACGGCCTGCCGGCGGCATCGTTCTGGACCGCGAGCCTGTTCCTGCGCCGCCGCGCCGACGACGCGCCGCTGCGCATGGTGGAGACCGCGGCGATCCTGTTCACCGCACTGCTTGCCTTCATGGAGATCCGGCACTTCGCGACCGGCGGCGACATGATCTCACCGCCGTCGCTGCTCGAATTCGCGCTGCAGGTTTGCGTCACGCTGGCGATGGCGATCGGGCTGGAGCGCTTGGCGCTGCGCAGCCACAGCGTCGTGCACGATGTCGGCGCCATCGTGCTCACGGCGATCGGCGGACTCATCAGCGTGGGCGGCCTCCTGATCCTGGAAAATCCGCTGATCTGGCGCATCGACGTCGGCGGCGCGGTGTTCAACCTGCTGCTGCTCGGCTATGCGCTGCCGGCCGTCCTGATGCTGCTGTTGTCCTATGCGGTGGCCGGCGCGCGCGGCAAGGCCTACGCCAACACCATCGCCGGCGGCGCGCTCGTGTTCGCGCTCGCCTATGTCACGCTGGAGATCCGCCGCTTCTATCACGGCCCGATCCTCTCGACCGGTCCGACGACGGGCGCCGAGCAATACACCTATTCGATCGGCTGGCTCGGCTTCGGCGTGGTGTTGCTGGGGGTCGGCCTCCTCGTCAACTCCGAGCGCGCGCGGCTGGCTTCGGCTGCCGTCATCGCGCTGACGATCCTCAAGGCCTTCGTCATCGACATGTCGACGCTGACCGGCGTCTACAGGGCGCTGTCGTTCATGGGGCTCGGCATCGTGCTGGTCGCGATCGGCTGGCTGTACCAGCGCATCCTGTTCCGGCGGCAGGTGACGCCGCCGCCGGCCCCGCAATCGGGAAGTTGAAGATCAGGCCGCGCGGACCGATTCCAGGAACTGCGCGACCTCGACCTTGAGGCGCGTGCTGTCGGTCGCCAGCGATTTCGCCGCCGACAGCACCTCGACCGAGGCTTCGCCGGTCTCGATCGCGCCGCGCTGCACGTCGGTGATGTTCGCCGAAACCTCCTGCGTGCCGACCGAGGCCTGCTGGACGTTGCGCGAGATCTCCTGCGTCGCCGCGCCCTGCTCCTCGACGGCGGCGGCAATCGCCGCGGACACTTCGGACAGCCGCTCGATGGTGCCGCCGATCTCCTGAATGGCGCTGACGGATTCCTGCGTCGCGGCCTGGATGCCCGACACCTGCGCACCGATCTCGCCGGTCGCCTTCGCGGTCTGCTCGGCCAGCGCCTTGACTTCGGAGGCGACGACGGCGAAGCCGCGGCCGGCTTCGCCCGCGCGCGCCGCCTCGATCGTGGCGTTGAGCGCCAGCAGATTGGTCTGGCCTGCAATGGTGTTGATGAGCTCGACGACGTCGCCGATGCGGGACGCGGCCTGCGACAGCGCATTGACGCGCTCGTTGGTCCGCGCTGCCTGCTCGACGGCTTCCGCCGCCATCCGCGCCGAATCCTGCACGCGGCGGCTGATCTCGGTGATGGAGGACGACAGCTCCTCGGATGCGGAGGCGACTGCCTGGACGTTGGTGGAGGCTTCCTCGGAGGCCGCCGCAACCACGGTCGCGAGCTCCTGGCCGCGTTGCGCGGTGCCGGTCAGCGTCGAGGCCGACGCCTCGAGCTCGGTCGAGGCCGAGGAGACGGTGCCGACGACCTCGCCGATCATGGCTTCGAACTTGCGGGTGATGGCATCGACGCGGCGGCCGCGCTCGATCTTGGCTTCGGCATCAATCCGGGCCGCCTCGTCCGCCGCCCGCTTGGCGATCAGCGCGTCCTTGAAGATCTGCAGCGCATCCGCCATCGCGCCGATCTCGGTCTTCTCACCGCGATGCGGCACCTCGGCGGAGAGGTCGCCTTCACCGAGCGACTGCATCGGCTTGATGATCGAGGCGATACCGCGCGACACGTCGCGCACGAGATAATAGGCGGCGGCGATCGCGATCACGACGGCGGCAACGATGATGCCGACCAGCACGCGGAAGATCAACGCGTAGCTGTCGGCCGCCTGCTTCGTCTCCAGCTCGGCGCCGCTGTTGTTGAGCTCGATGCCCTTCTGGAGCAGCGGGTCGGCCGCCTGGGCCATCTTCGCCACCTTGGTCTGCAATAGCTCGTTGGCGTCGACCGGGAACTTGCCGACGCTCTTGCGCGACAGCGCCATCGTATCCTGCACGCCGTTCAGATATTCGGTCCACGCCTTGGTCCACTGCTCATAGAGAGAGCGCTCTTCGGGCACGGTGATCAGGCGCTCGTAGACCTTGCGGGTCTTCTCGATCCGGTCGCGCAAGCCTGCCAGCCGCTTCTCGGCGGCTTCCTTGCCCTCGGCACTGTCCTGCATCAGGTGCAGACGCAGCGCGACGCGCAGCTCGTTGATGTCGGCGCGCATGGAGCCCAGCGCACGCACGCTCGGCAGCCAGCTCTCGGCAATCTCGACGGTGTGGGAGTTGATGTTCTGCATCGTGCCGATCGCCATCACGCCGACACCGGCGAGCGAGAGCACGAGGACTGACAACACGGTCAGCAGCTTGAAGACGATCGACAACTTCGACATCACGCAAATCCCGGTGAAACCTACAACGCACAAATCATCTGCGCCGCAATCGTCACGACTGACGGCAGGGCGGAGGTCATTCCAACAATGATGGCTGGTTCTTATCTCGTAAGATTACGCACATACTTGCAAACAGGCGTTAACAGGAAGCTACGTTGAATTACGGAATTCGGCAGCTGCACCGTTAAATGCTTGGCAACGATCTGCTGCGGCGCGGCCGGCATGGCGCGCCACACCAGCGCACCGCTTCCCGCCGCACCCGACGGGATGGCTCGCCACTCAGGCCGCTCGCACCGTTTCCAGGAAGCGCGAGACCTCGCTCTTGAGGCGGTTGCTGTCCTGCGACAGCGACTGCGCGGCCGAATGCACCTGCGCCGAGGCGGCGCCGGTCTCGCCCGCGCCGCGCTGGACGTCGCCGATATTCGCCGAGACGTCGGAGGTGCCCTGCGCGGCGTGCTGGATGTTGCGCGAGATCTCCTGGGTGGCGGCGCCCTGCTCTTCCACCGCCGCGGCGATGGTCGAGGAGATTTCCGACATCTTGGCGATGGTGTCCCCGATCTCCTTGATCGCACCGACCGAATCCTCCGTCGCGGCCTGGATCGCGCCGATGTGCTGGCCGATCTCGCCGGTGGCTTTCGCGGTCTGCTCGGCGAGCGCCTTCACTTCGGTCGCGACGACGGCAAAGCCCTTGCCGGCTTCGCCTGCACGCGCCGCCTCGATCGTCGCGTTGAGCGCCAGCAGGTTGGTTTGCGCCGCAATGGTGTTGATCAACTCGACCACGTCGCCGATGCGGGAGGCGGCCTTCGTCAGCTCGGCGACGCGTGCATTGGTGCGCTCGGCCTGCCCGACCGCGACGTCGGCGACGCGTGCGGATTCCTGCACCTGGCGGCTGATCTCGGAGACCGAGGAGGTCAGCTCCTCGCTCGCTGACGACACCGACTGCACGTTGGCGGACGCCTCCTCCGAGGCCGCCGCCACGGCCGTGGCGAGACTGTTGCCGCGCTCGGCGGCCTGCGTCAGCGTGTTGGAAGACGCCTCGAGCTCGGTCGCCGCCGACGACACGGTCTCGATGATCTCGCCGACCGCGCCTTCGAAACGGTCGGCGAGCCGCTGCATGTCCGCCTTGCGCTGCTGCCTGGCGCGCGCCTCCGCTTCGGCCTGCTCGGCGCGCAGCCGATCGGCCTCCGCCATGTTGGTCTTGAAGACCGCAACCGCGCCGGCCATCTCGCCGATCTCATCCTTGCGGCCGAGGCCGGGAATCACGACGGAGGTATCGCCGTTTGCGAGGCCCGTCATCGACCGTACCATGGCGATCAGCGCGGACGAGATCGAGCGGCCGATGAAGAAGGACACGCCTCCCACCAGCAGGATGGAGCATGCAAGCGCAACCCACATCCACAGCTTGATCGAGGCCCGCGTCGATGCTTCGGCGGCCTGCGCCGCATCGTAGCGCTGCGTCACGTTCTTTTCGATGTCTTCGAGCACCGGTTCGATCACCCGGAATTCCCTGGACATGGCCGCACCGTGCGCGGTCAGATCCTGCGCGCCGGCCGCCCAGGCCGAGAAGTCACCCTCATACTTGGCGAGCAGCTTGCCGATGTCCGCCTTGACGGCCGGCGGAATCGTCGACGTCTCGATCTGCCGGGAGAATTCGGTCGCCGTCTTCTTCAGTGCGTCGACGTATTTCTGGTCGCGGCGCAGCATGAAGTCCTTCTCGTGGCGACGCATCATCAGCATGCCGCTGGTGAGCCTGGGGTCGTCGACCTCCTTGAGCTTGGTCTCGATGGCGTGGACTGCCGTGCGCAGCGAGCCCGACAGGCCGAGGGTCTCGTTCAAGCCAAGCTTGACCTCGGCCTTCTCGACGGCCGCAAACTCGCTCACATATCTATCGAACCCGGCGCGGGCCTGCGACGTCTTCTCGCCGATCGTCGCATATCCCGCCGCACGCGCCGCGCTGCCGAGGCGATCAAGGTTGCCAACGATGTCGGACGCGAGCTCGCCGTGACGCTTCGCATAAGACTGGTCGCGACGGAGCTGGAAATCCTTCTCGGCCCGGCGCGCTTCGAGCAATTGCTGGGAAGCCCGCTGGTTCAGATCGGACATCTTGCGCGCGTTCTCGGCGGCATCGCGAGACGTGTCCTGTGAGAGGCTGCCGATCTGGTAGATCGAACCGAAGGCGACGAGCCCAATGAGACCGAACAATCCGATCGCCATGACCTTGTGAGTAAGACGAAGGGAAATGCCGCCCATGAACCTGCTCCAACGATTGAGACGCAATACGCGATAGGCGACTCGGCGCCCGGGAAATTACGGCAATCATGCCCGCATCGCTTTTCCGGAAGGTTAACCCTGCGCATTGAAATCGCGGCGATGGACCGCCAATGCGCGCAACCGCCGCGCAGTCACGCGCGGCGGTTGCAGATTCCTTGTCGGGAGACGTCGCCGTCAGGCGGCGCGCACGGTTCCGAGGAATTTTCCGACCTCGAGCTTGAGGCGATTGCTGTCACCGGACAGCGATTGCGCCGCCGCCAGCACCTGCGAGGACGCCGAACCGGTCTCGCTCGCGCCCTGCTGCACGTCGGTGATGTTGGAGGACACCTGATGGGTGCCTTTCGCAGCCTGTTGCACGTTGCGGGAAATTTCCTGCGTGGCCGCGCCCTGCTCTTCGACGGCCGCGGCGATGGTCGATGAGATCTCCGACAGCTTCTCGATGGTGTCGCTGATGTCCCTGATGGCGCCGACCGAATGCTCGGTCGCGGTCTGGATGCTGGCGATCTGCTGGCCGATCTCGCCGGTCGCCTTCGCCGTCTGCTCCGCGAGCGCCTTGACCTCGGACGCGACCACGGCAAAGCCGCGGCCCGCCTCGCCGGCGCGCGCGGCCTCGATGGTTGCGTTGAGCGCCAGAAGATTGGTCTGGCCGGCGATGGTGTTGATGAGTTCGACGACGTCGCCGATCCGCGCCGCCGCCTTCGACAGTTCGCCGACACGCTCGGTCGTGGTGCGGGCCTGGCCGACCGCCTCGCTTGCGACGCGCGCGGATTCCTGCACCTGCCGGCTGATCTCGTTGATCGAGGACGACAGCTCCTCGGTCGCCGAAGCCACCGACTGCACGTTGGTGGAAGCTTCTTCGGACGCGGCCGCGACCAGAGCGGTGAGCTCCTGCGTGTGCTCAGCGGTCGAGGTCAACGTGGTGGCGGAGGCCTCGAGCTCGGTCGAGGCCGAGGACACCGTGCCGACGATCTCGCCGACCGCGGACTCGAACGTGTCCGCGAGCTTGCGCATTTCGGCCTTGCGCTGCTCGGCCGCGATCGCGTCCTGCCGTACCTTGGCTTCCGCTTCCTCGCGTGCCTTCTGCTCGGACACGACCTTGAATTTCTCCACGGCACCTGCGACCTCGCCGACTTCGTCCTTGCGGCCAAGGCCGGGGAGCACGACCGAGAAGTCGCCGCCGGCAAGCTTTTCCATCGCCAATGTCAGCGCACGCATGGGCCGCGCGATGCTGAAGACGGAGAAGATGCACGTCGCGATCAGGACGAGCGCGACCAGCGCGCCTGTTATCAATGATGTCCGGGCAACCGATGCAGCCTCGGTTTCCGCTGCCGCGCGGGCCTCGACGCTCCTCTGCTTGGCGAAATCGGTGATCTGGTTGGCGAGATCGGAAATCTCTGTGTTGATCGGCGCCAGCGTTCCCTTGCGGATGTGATCGATATCACTCGTAAGCTTGGCAAACTGCTCCGCCGTTTCCGCATCCCTCTTCCCTTCCAGCGCGAGCTCCTGCTTGCGGATGGCCTCGATCTGCTTCTGGCCCTTGCCGAACTCGCCGATCAACACGGTGAGGCGATCGATCCGCTTGCGATTCTCCGGCGAGCGCGACAGCTTTGCCATTTCGCTCGCGAATTTCGTGGCTGCGGTCTGCCGGTCGTTGAAATAGGCGACCGCCTTCTGCATCTCGGCCGGCGAGGCAGAGGTCATGATGTCGCGAATGCCGATCTGCATGCCCCGGACCGATGCCTTCGCTTCCGCGGCGTTTTGCGCGATCGCCTGCTGTCCCGAAGCGGCATTGCCGAGCTTCTGAACCTCGGCATCTCCGTTCATCTGGAGAAAGATCATCAGCGCGACGAGCCCGATGGTCAGCGCGGAGGTGATCGCCAGCTTGGTGCCAATTCGCAGGTTCTGAATGAACATCATCGAAGTATCCTTGGAGGTACGCATTTGCCGCGACGAAGCGCGCGCACAACCCGGAAATGCTAACAACGAGGTTCCTCATTAACGTTAAGCGGAGCCTCGGCGAGTCTAAGTAGAAATACTGAAAGGCAGCCCAGCCGCCTGACCCTTCGCAGCTTTTGCGTGTGGCGAAACGGATTTCGCGGATTTGCACGCATAGGCGTCGTTGCCGCCGGTCGCACCGACTGCAATCGTCAGCGTACGCTCTCGCCGACGAGACTGATGCGAAACACCGGCTGCTTGTTCTCGTCGAGCAGCTCCATACACCATTCGGCGTTCGGCTTCAGGCTGCGCGCGATGCCACCGAGCAGGTTGGCGCAGACCTCCGTCATCTCGGTCCAGGCGGCAGCGCGATCCTCGAACTCGTACGGCTGGTCGGCGGCGCCGGAATAGCGGCCGGTACTGATGCGGAAAAAGTACAGCGACATCGTTGAACCCTTTATCGGGCCGCGCCCCCCGGCCGTACGCAAACTGGAGCGCGAACCGCTACCAACGCATGAAAGCCGCCGTCCGTATGACTACGGCGCGGCGGCTTCGTGTTCGATGAGGGTCTTCAACGACAAGGGGCGCGGACTGTCCCGCAGGGCCGCCTCACTGGGTCGAACGGCGCAGCTCCAGCGGAGCCTCGTTCTTGGCCGGCTCGGACCTGACTTCAGCCTTCACCGGCTCCAACCGGCTGCTCTCGACACGCGGCGTCTCCACGCGCGCGGCGACTTCGGTGTTGGACGAGCCGACCGAACCGGTGTGCTCCGCCCTGTGCAGCGAGCGCGGCCGCGCCGCGGCGCGCGCCATCAGCATCTGGTTGCCGCCCTGATGGTGGAAGTCGCAATAGGCGAAGCCCATGCCGGAGACCGAGCCGCGGAAGCTGCGATCATCGGTCTTTTCAAGGTTGAAACAGGGCTCGAACGGAATGCCCTTGATCGAGGCGCAGACGTTCTGGCCGCGGATCTGGAGCGTGTTGCCGGGGAGCCTGAGATGCTTGACCGGGCCTGCACCCGAGAACTGCACCGCACCGGCGGCACCGAGATCGTCGAGAATGCGGCCTGCACCGCGGGTGCCGTCGAAACAGGTGAAGGCAAACACTTTGCCGGCCACGAAGCGACGCGCCTCGTCGGCGTTCATGCTTCCGGCAATGGCCGGCGCAATCGTCGCCGCCGCCGTGACAGCCCCCAACACAATACGCGCAAGCATGCTCAACTCCGAACCAACCCCCGCAGCGGGCGATGCCTTATCTCTTTACCCGCTGCTTACCATACTAACCAAGGCGACATTGAAGCAGCTTGGTTGGTAAAGTCTGAACGCGGTTAAACAATTTTTACCACGATTCGACCGCGGACCTGGCCCGCCAGGATTTTCGCGCCCCATTCCGGAACCGCATCGAGCTGAATTTCTTTAGTGATTTCAGATAGTTTTGTCCGATCAAGGTCCGAGGCCAGGCGTTGCCAGGCAGCCTTTCGCGGCTCGATCGGGCACATCACGGAATCGATGCCCAGAAGGCACACCCCGCGCAAAATGAAGGGTGCGACAGACGACGGCAGGTCCATGCCGGCCGCCAGGCCGCAGGCCGCGATCGCCCCGCCGTATTTCGTCATCGACAGCAGATTCGCCAGCGTGGTCGAGCCGACGCTGTCGACGCCGCCCGCCCAGCGCTCCTTCGCCAGGGGCTTTGCCGGGGCCGATAGCTCGTTGCGATCGATGATTTCGGCAGCGCCGATGTGCTTCAGATAGTCGGCCTCCGCGGCGCGGCCGGTCGAGGCGATGACGTGGTAGCCGAGCTTCGAGAGCACGGCGATCGCGACCGAGCCGACGCCGCCGGCGGCACCCGTCACCACCACCGGACCACTCTTCGGCGACAGGCCGTGCTTCTCCAGCGCCAGCACCGAGAGCATGGCGGTGAAGCCGGCGGTGCCGATCGCCATGGCATCGCGCGCCGACAGGCCCTGCGGCAGCGCGACCAGCCAGTCGCCCTTCACCCGCGCCTTCTCGGCATAGGCGCCGAGATGGGTCTCGCCCATGCCCCAGCCGGTGCAGACGACCTTGTCGCCGGCTTTCCACTGCGGATGCGAGGACGCCTCGACCGTGCCGGCGAAATCGATGCCCGCAATCATCGGGAAGCGGCGCACCACCGGCGCCTTGCCGGTGAGCGCAAGGCCGTCCTTGTAGTTCAGCGTCGACCATTCGACACGGACGGTGACGTCGCCGTCCATCAGCTCGGCTTCATCGAACTGCGTCAGCGCGGCGGTGGTGCCCTTGTCCGCCTTGTCGATCCTGATCGCCTTGAATGTGGCCACGACTGAACTCCCTGACTTGTTTGTCGGGGATGTTTAGCCGATCAGGCCGGCTGCGCAACCGCTCGCTCGACGGGTTTCTCCACGATCGGAAGATTGATCAGCGCCGAGAGCACGCCGAACAGGATCGAGAGCCACCAGATCGGCGTGTAGGAACCGAACTTCTCGAACACGATGCCCCCGAGCCAGACACCGAGGAAGCCGCCGACCTGATGGCTGACGAAGGCGAAGCCGTAGAGCGTCGCAAGCCAGCGCGTGCCGAACATCAGCGCCACCAGCGCCGAGGTCGGCGGCACCGTGGACAGCCAGGTCAGGCCGGAGACCGCGCCGAACGCGATCGCCGAGAACGGCGTGATCGGGAACGAGATGAAGGCGAGCGTCGCAAGCGCACGCGTGAAATAGATGACGGAGAGGATGTAGCGCTTGGGCACGCTGTTCTGGAGATAGCCGACGCTGAGCGAGCCGATGATGTTGAACAGGCCGATCGCCGCGATCACCCAGCCGCCGGTCTGCGCGGTGATGCCGCGATCGACCAGGAAGGCCGGCAGATGCACGGTGATGAAGGCGAGCTGGAAGCCGCAGGTGAAGAAGCCGAGCACCAGCAGCACATAGGAGCGGTGGCCGAAGGCTTCGGCAAGCGCCCGGGTGAAGGTCTGCTCGTCCGCCGGCGCAGCGTTCGCCGCATGCGCGACCGGCGGCGTCGAGAGCGCCATCGACAGTGGGATGATCAGCAGCATCAGGAAGCCGAACACGGAGAGCGCCTGCTGCCAGCCGAAATTGTCGATCAGCGCGACACCGATCGGCGCGAACAGGAACTGACCGAACGAGCCTGCCGCGGTGCCCGCACCGAGCGCGAGACCGCGCTTCTCGGCCGGCAGCAGCTTGGTGAACGCCGACAGCACCAGATTGAAGGAGCAGCCGGCAAGACCAAAGCCGACCATGACGCCCGCACCGATGTCGAGCGACAGCGGCGTCGTGGAGTAGCGCATCAGCAAGAGGCCGCCGGCATAGAGCAGCGCGCCGACGCACATCACCCGAAACAGGCCGAAACGATCGGCGACCGCGCCGGCGAACGGCTGGCCCAGGCCCCACAACAAATTCTGCACGGCAATCGCCAGACCGAACACGTCGCGGCCCCAGGAGAATTCGTGGCTCATCGGCTGCACGAAGAAGCCGAGCGCCGAGCGCGGACCGAAACCCAGCATGCCGATCGCGCAACCACAGAGGATGATGACGGCCGGCGTGCGCCAGTTCGAGGAACGCGAGGCCGGAGCAAGTTCGCCCACTGATGTCGACATGGTGTTCCTCGTCTGTCATTGGCGGATTCGGCAAGCGGCGGCCGCGAACGTGCCATTTAATGCACTTGCATGAAAACCCCAAGCCAAAAGCGATTGCAATCCACGGGGAGCTTTCGCGGGAGCATTGCATTTCAGTGTGGACTCGCCCGGCACGCCAATCCGGGGTTGACGAAAATGTGTGCGACCGGATCTGGCGGTCCTCAGCCGAGCGTGTTAGGTTCGATTTGCTCATATTGAGTATATTTGGACATCCATGAGATCCGCACCGGCCATCTCGGCCGGATGATTCAGGCCCCTAATATACTCAAATGGAGCACAACAGATGCAAGGGAGGCTTCAATGCCGATCGCTGGAATTTACGGCCCCGACGACTTCGCCAACCGGCCGCAGGGCCACGCCACCGCCTCCTCCCGAGCTGCAGCGGCGCGCACCGAGCCGGCCCTGCCGATGCCCTCGCTGGAGTGGACGCCGGAGGTCGAACGCGCCACCGCCCCGCTCTATGAGCGCGTGGACCACGTGATCCCCCCGATCGAATGGCCGCTGATGGCGCCGACGATCCAGGCGATCAACGAACTGAAGCGCGCGCGCGGCGCGGTGATCCTCGCGCACAATTACCAGGCGCCGGAGATCTTCCACTGCGTCGCCGATATCGGCGGCGATTCGCTTCAGCTCGCCGTCGAAGCCACCAAGGTGAAATCAGGCATCATCGTGCAATGCGGCGTGCATTTCATGGCCGAGACCTCGAAGCTGCTCAATCCGGACAAGACGGTGCTGATCCCGGATTCGCGCGCCGGCTGTTCGCTGGCCGCCAGCATCACCGGCGCCGACGTCCGCCTGCTTCGCGAAAAATTTCCCGGCGTTCCGGTCGTCGCTTATGTCAACACCTCGGCGGAGGTGAAGGCCGAGGTCGACATCTGCTGCACCTCGTCGAACGCGGTGCAGGTGGTCGAGAGCCTCGGCGCTGAAAGCGTGATCTTCCTGCCCGATCGCTATCTCGCGGCTTACGTGGCCTCGAAGACGGATGTGAAGATCATCGCCTGGAAAGGCGCCTGCGAGGTGCACGAGCGCTTCACGGGCGCGGAGCTGCGCGAATTTCGCGAGGCCGATCCGTCCGTGCAGATCATCGCGCATCCGGAATGCCCGCCGGACGTGCTGGCGGAAGCCGACTTCACCGGCTCGACCGCGCACATGATCAACTGGGTGCGCGACAAGCGGCCGCGGCGCCTCGTGATGATCACGGAATGCTCGATGGCCGACAACGTCCGCGCCGAGCTGCCTGATGTGGAGATGCTGCGCCCCTGCAATCTCTGCCCGCACATGAAGCGCATCACGCTCACGAACATTCTGGAGAGCCTGTTGACGCTGCGCGAGGAGGTCACGATCGATCCCGCGCTCGCGGATCGTGCACGACGCTCGGTCGAGCGGATGATCAATCTGAAGAACTAGCAACACATGCAACTGTCGTCCCGGACAAGCGCAGCGAAGCGGAGCGCAGATCCGGGACCCATAACCACAGGAAGATGTATGGCGAAGAAAGGCAACACGCAGCTTCGCACCACAATTTCCGCCGCAGCGTATGGGTCCCTGCGTTCGCAGGGACGACGGCGGAGTGAAAGGAAAGCATGATAAGCAACGACATCCACGACCTCACCTGCACCGACGACGTCGTCATCGTCGGCGGCGGCCTTGCCGGATTGTTCTGCGCGCTGAAGCTGGCGCCGCGGCCGGTGACCTTGATCTCGGCCGCGCCGCTCGGACAGGGCGCGTCATCCGCCTGGGCGCAAGGCGGCATTGCCGCGGCCGTGGCCGAAGGCGACACGCCGGAAGCGCATGCTGCCGACACCATCGCCGTCGGCGGCGGCCTCGTCGACGAAACGGTCGCGCTCGGCATCGCGCGCGAGGCGGCACCGCGCATCCACGATCTCCTGAGCTATGGCGCTCCTTTCGATCGCGATCTCGAAGGCAGGCTCGCCGTCGGGCGCGAAGCTGCACACTCGGCCCGGCGCATCGTGCATGTACAGGGCGATGGCGCGGGCGCTGCGATCATCGCGGCGCTGAGCGATGCCGTGCGCCGCACGCCGTCGATCCGCGTCATCGAAGGTCTCGTCGCCGAGGCGCTGTTGACCGGGGATGGCGTGGTCACCGGGCTTCAGTTGCGCGAAGCCGGCAATCCCTCTGCCCGGCCCATCCTGCTCGCCGCGCGTGCGGTGGTGCTGGCCACCGGCGGCATCGGCCATCTCTATGCCGTCACGACCAATCCGGTCGAGGCCAGCGGCTCGGGCCTTGCGATCGCGGCGCGCGCGGGTGCCGTGATTGCCGACCCCGAATTCGTCCAGTTCCACCCGACCGCCATCATGACCGGCGGCGATCCGGCACCGCTCGCGACCGAAGCGCTGCGCGGCGAAGGCGCGACACTGATCAACGGCAACGGCGAACGCTTCATGGCGGCGCGCCACCCGCTCGCCGAGCTCGCACCACGCGACATCGTGGCGCGCGGCGTGTTCGCCGAGATCGCGGCCGGACGTGGCGCCTTCCTCGACGCGCGCCAGGCGCTGGGCGCACGCTTCGCCGACAAGTTTCCGACGGTGCATGCAAGCTGCATCGCGGCCGGCATCGATCCCGCGACGCAGGCCATCCCGATTGCGCCCGCCGCACACTATCACATGGGCGGCGTCGCGGTGGATGCGCGCGGCAGAAGCTCGATCGACGGGCTCTGGGCTGGCGGTGAAGTGTCATCGACCGGCGCGCATGGTGCCAACCGGCTCGCCTCGAACTCGCTGCTGGAAGCCGTGGTCTATGCCGCGCGGATCGCCGACGACATCGCCGGCCGTGCGCTCCCCTCGCCGGCCCGGCTTCCCGACGCACCGGTCGCTTCGCGCGGCGGCACGCCGGATGCTGCGGCCGTGAAGCGGCTGCGGGCGATGATGAGCGCGCATGTCGGCGTGGTCCGCGAAGGCGACGGTCTCGGTGAAGCCGTGAACCACTTCGCCGCGCTCGAACGCGAGGCCACGAGCATCGCGCTCCGCAACATGGCGGCATCGGCCCTGCTCATTGCAGCCTCGGCCTGGAGCCGGCGCGAAAGCCGCGGCGCGCATTTCCGCTCCGATCAACCCGCCGACATGCCGGCGCTGGCGCAGAGAACGATGACGACGCTCGCCGCAGCGCGCGAGATTGCGGAGCGCCTGGGCTCTCCGTCGCGCATGAAGCAACCCATGATCGCCTGATGGAGTTCCCCATGATCAATCCGACCTCATTGCTCAACCCCGACGCCTTCCTCTCGCCGCTCACGATTGACGAGGCCGTGCTGCGCGCGCTCGACGAGGATCTCGGCCGCGCCGGCGACATCACCTCGCTGGCCACGATCCCGGAAGCGACCAGGGCGGAGGCCGTCCTGGTCGCGCGCCAGTCCGGCGTCGTCGCCGGCTTGCCGCTGGCGATCGCAACGCTGCAAAAGCTCTCGACCGATATCGAGCTGCGCGCCCATGTCCGTGACGCCGCACACGCTACCCGTGGACAGCAGCTGCTGACGATCTCGGGGTCTGCGCGCGCCATCCTCACCGCCGAGCGGACCGCGCTGAATTTCGTCGGCCGTCTGTCGGGCGTTGCGACGCTCACGGCGGACTACGTCGCGCGCACCGAAGGCACGAAGATGCGCATCTGCTGCACACGCAAGACCACGCCGGGGTTGCGCGCACTGGAGAAATACGCCGTGCGCTGCGGCGGCGGCTTCAACCACCGCTACGGCCTCGACGATGCGATCCTGATCAAGGACAACCACATCGCGGTCGCCGGCGGCATCCGCCCGGTGCTGGAGCGCGCCCGCAGCCATGCCGGCCACCTCGTCAAGATCGAGATCGAGGTGGACACGCTGGCGCAGCTGCGCGAGGTGCTGGACACGGCGATCGCTGATGCCGTGCTGCTCGACAACATGGACGTTGCGACGCTGCGCGAGGCCGTGCGGATGACGGAGGGCCGGCTCGAGCTGGAGGCGTCAGGCGGCGTCACGCCGGACTCGATCGCCGCGATTGCAGCGACCGGCGTCGACTACGCGTCAGCGGGTGCATTGACGCATTCGGCGCCGAATTTCGACTGTGCGCTGGATATCGAGATGTGATGGCGTCTTCGCCTCTCCCCGCTTGCGGGGAGAGGCCGGAATGCGCGCGTAGCGCGGATTCCGGGTGAGGGGGAGTCTCCACGAGTCCAACTCTCACCGTCCGCGCGGAGAGTCCCCCTCACCCCAACCCTCTCCCCGCAAGCGGGGCGAGGTGAAGAACAATTACCTGCGCTCGCTCACGCCCATCTCGGCGGAGCTCTTGGCTTCCTGCGCCAGCTCGGCTGAGAGCGCGGCGGTCTGGGCCGGCGTGCCCCAGCTCGGCTCCTCGCTGCCGTCGCCCCAGGCGCGCGGACGGTAGAAGGTGTGCACGCCGGTCTTGTACATCTTCTTCATCTCGGCCACCCAGGACGGGCGCACCCAATAGGCATGGTAATGCGTGGACTTGCCGACCTCGGGCAGCCAGATCTGACCGTCGAGCATGGCCTTCGCGATCTTCTTGGCGCGGTCCCACATCTCGGGCTCGCGGATCACGTCGGCATTGTTGTCGCAGGCGAAGGTGAACTGGCAGGCGAGATGGCGGTGCTTGTTCTGATAGACCGCCCCGCACACGGTGTCCGGATATTTGCCGGAGAACACGCGGTTCATCACGACCTGGGCCACCGCGATCTGGCCGCGTACGGCCTCGCCGCGCGATTCGAAATAGACGGCCTCGGCGAGACACTTTTCCGACTTGGCGCGCGATTTATCGTCGAGTGCGAGCCGCTCCGCCGGCGATCGGGTGCGCTGGTTGTCGGCGTTGACCTCGCCCTTCGGCGCGACGCTCTCGCCGCTCTCGATATCCTTGGCGATCTCCGCCGTCGGCGGCATCAGCGAGGCCGTCACCTTCATATCGGGATCGGCCATCACGATCAGCGGCTCGGCGCCGGGCTGCCAGCTCTCGATGCTCTCCAGATTGCCGCCGAGTGAGGAGCTGCCGAAGAAGAGATTGGAGGTCTTGACGCTGAAGGGATCGCGCACCGGCGTCGTCGGCGCCGTGGTCCGCTTGAGCGCCTCGAGGGGTGCGGTCGCGAGCGCGCGTGCGGCGTCGCTGGCGCGCGGGGCATTGGTGTATTGCGGCAGCGGCGGCGCGCGGAGCGCTTCCTGCAGCTCGGGATCGAGCGCGGCCGCGGACTCCGGCGACATCGCCTGCGGTAATGCGGCCGTCTTGGCGCCGAACACCGAGCTGTTCGAAGTCGCGGGATCTTGCTGCGCCGGGGTCGCTGCGGGTGCGCTCGTCTCGGGAGCCTCGGTCGGCGTGGCGATTGCGAGGCGATCGCCCTTCATGGAGCGATCGACCTTGGGAAAGTCTGAAGCCTGGTAGCGCGGCGGCGCCTGCAGCGCCGGATTGCGGCTGATCGCGCCGGTGACGTCGCGGCCGTCGAGGCTCGCCAGGCGAACCATCGCGCTCTGCGGAACCGAGGTGCCGATCGGGCGGGAGAAACTGTAGGTGGCGAGCTGGATCGAGGACGCCGCCGAGAACACCTGCTTCTGCCAACGCTCGGCAACGCCGGGTTGGCGCGCCAGCAAGGAAGCAATGTCCTGATAGCCGGTCTCTCTCGGCATCAATGCGAAGATGCAGAGACCGATGCCGAAGGACGCGAACCGCGCGCCCTTCGGATGGTTACGCAACACTGACATCAACACGCTCACGCTACGCTTACGCCAGAAAAATCGAAACGCAGTACATCCGTGCAATTCGACCTTTCTCGTAAGTATCCAATTTAGGTTGCCGGGGCGTTAATCGGCGTTGCGCGCGCGGCACACTCAAGCGAACACAGGTGTTTTCACGGGGTGATCGCGCACGGTGGTAAATGCGTCGTCACGCGAAGCGGTAAACAAGAGGTCAACGCGAATGGTGAAGGAACTCTTGCGCACACGTATCAATACGGGACGTGCGATGGTTCCACCGTGGGCGTTTGCACGATGTGTTTCGTCATCGCCGGTGTCATGCTCCGCGAAGGCGGGAGCATCCAGTACGCTGCGGCTTCTCGATTCAATCACTAACGCTGGTGGAATACTGGATCAGCCGCCTTCGCGCGTGATGACAGCGCGTGTGTGGCGCGCGCTTTCCACGATCTCGTCATTGCGAGCGCAGCGAAGAATCCAGAGTCTTTCCGCGGAGACAGTCTGGATTGCTTCGTCGCAAAGGCTCCTCGCAATGACGGCGTGAAGAGAGCGCAAAATGAAAGAGGCGGAGCTTTCGCCCCGCCCCTTCCGGAGTTCTAGTTCAGCCTACGCTCGTCAGCCTTGCTTACGCCTGGCTGGCGATCTCCTTGCCGAGCGCGGCCTGTGCCGCCGCGAGGCGGGCGATCGGCACGCGGTAGGGCGAGCAGGAAACGTAGTCGAGGCCGATATTGTGGCAGAAGGCGACGGAGGCGGGATCGCCGCCGTGCTCGCCGCAGATGCCGACCTTGAGCTTCGCCCGCGTCTTGCGGCCGCGCGCAACGCCGATCTTGACGAGCTCGCCGACGCCTTCCTGGTCGAGCGCGATGAAGGGATCGACAGAGAGGATGCCCTTCGCCACGTACGGACCGAGGAAGCTCGCCGCGTCGTCGCGGCTGATGCCGTAGGTCGTCTGCGTCAGATCGTTGGTGCCGAACGAGAAGAACTCGGCCGACTGCGCGATCTCGCCCGCGAGCAGACAGGCGCGCGGCAGCTCGATCATGGTGCCGACCTGATAGGCCAGCTTGGTGTTGGTCTCGCGCATCACCGACTGGGCGGTTGCATCGATCCGCGCCTTGACGAGATCGAGCTCCATCTTGGTCGCGATCAGCGGCACCATCACCTCGAGGCCGACGGCCTTGCCGGTGCGCTTCTCGGCCTCGACCGCAGCCTCGAAAATGGCCCTCGCCTGCATCTCGGCGATTTCAGGATAGGCGATCGCGATACGGCAGCCGCGGAAGCCGAGCATCGGATTGAACTCGGAGAGCTCGCGCGCGCGATCGGCGAGGCGGCGCGGATCGGTGTTCATGGCGCGCGCCACTTCCTCGACCTCGGCGTGGGTGTGCGGCAGGAACTCGTGCAGCGGCGGATCGAGCAAGCGGATCGTGACCGGCAGGCCCTTCATGATCTCGAACAGCTCGACGAAGTCGGCACGCTGCATCGGCAAAAGCTTTGCCAGCGCGGCGCGGCGCGACTGCTCGTCCTCGGAGAGGATCATCTCGCGCACCGTGCGGATGCGCGTCTCCTCGAAGAACATGTGCTCGGTGCGGCACAGACCAATGCCTTCGGCGCCGAACTTGATCGCGGTGCGGGCGTCGTCGGGCGTGTCGCCGTTGACGCGGACGCCGATCTTGCGGACCTGGTCGGCCCAGTTCATCAGCGTGCCGAACTCGCCGGAGAGCTCCGGCTCGATCATCGGCATGCGGCCGGCGAGCACCTGGCCGAGCGAGCCGTCGATGGTGATGACGTCACCGGTCTTGAAGGTGCGCGAGCCGATGCTCATGGTGCCGCGGCCGTAGTCGACGCGGATGGTGCCGCAGCCGGAGACGCAGGGCTTGCCCATGCCGCGCGCGACCACCGCCGCGTGCGAGGTCATGCCGCCACGGGTGGTGAGGATGCCTTCCGCGGCGTGCATGCCGTGGATGTCTTCCGGGCTGGTCTCGATGCGGACCAGGATCACCTTGCGCCCGTCGCCCTGGAGCTTGGCCGCCTCATCCGAGGAGAACACGATCTCGCCGGAGGCCGCGCCGGGCGAAGCCGGCAGGCCGGTTGCGATCACGTCGCGCTTGGCGTTGGGATCGATGGTCGGGTGCAGCAGCTGATCGAGCGAAGCCGGATCGATGCGGGTGACCGCCTCCTTCTTCGAGATCAGGCCTTCATTGGCGAGCTCGACCGCGATGCGCAGCGCCGCCTTGGCGGTGCGCTTGCCGCCGCGGGTCTGCAGCATCCAGAGCTTGCCGCGCTCGACGGTGAACTCCATGTCCTGCATGTCGCGGTAGTGCTTCTCGAGCTGCGTGTAGATTCGCGTCAGCTCCTTGAAGGCTTCCGGCATCGCCGCTTCCATCGACGCCTTGTCGGAGCCGGATTCCTGGCGCGCCTCCTCGGTGATGTCCTGCGGCGTGCGGATGCCCGCCACCACGTCCTCGCCTTGCGCGTTGATCAGGAACTCGCCGTAGAGCTTGCTCTCGCCGGTCGAGGGGTTGCGGGTGAAGGCAACGCCGGTCGCCGAGGTCTCGCCCATGTTGCCGAACACCATGGCCTGCACGTTGACCGCGGTGCCCCAGGATTCCGGAATGTCGTGCAGCTTGCGGTACGTCACCGCGCGCGCGTTCATCCAGGATGAGAACACGGCACCGATCGCGCCCCAGAGCTGGTCGTGCGGATCCTGCGGGAAATCCTTGCCGGTCTCGCGCGCGACGGCGTCCTTGTACTTGCCGACCAGTTCGACCCAGTCGTCGGCGGACAGGTCGGTGTCGAGCGTGTAGCCCTGGCTGTCCTTGAAGGTGTCGAGGATTTCCTCGAAGTGATGATGCTCGAAGCCGAGCACCACGTCCGAATACATCGTGATGAAGCGGCGATAGCTGTCATAGGCGAAGCGACGATCGCCCGACAGTTCCGACAGCGCTTCCACGGTCCGGTCGTTGAGGCCGAGGTTGAGCACCGTGTCCATCATGCCCGGCATCGAGGCGCGGGCGCCGGAGCGCACGGAGACCAGCAGCGGGTTCTTGGTGTCGCCGAACACCTTGCCGGTCAACTTGCCGACATGGTCGAGCGCCTTCTCAACCTGCGACTGCAATTCCTTCGGATAGGATTTGTCGTGAGCGTAGAAATAGGTGCAGACCGAGGTCGGGATGGTGAAGCCGGGAGGCACCGGCAGGCCAAGATTGGCCATCTCGGCGAGGTTGGCGCCCTTGCCGCCGAGCAGGTCGCGCATCTCCGTCCGGCCCTCGGCCTTGCCGTCGCCGAACGTGTAGACCCATTTCCCGGCCTTGCCCGCGGCCAACGCAGCCTTGGCGGGCGTGGCCTTCTTCGGCGCAGGCTTCGCAGCAACCTTCGGCGCAGCCGCCTTGGTCACAGCCTTTGCCGCCGGCTTTACAGCGGGCTTGGCAGCGGATTTGGCGACCGGCTTCGGCGCGCTCTTGGCCAGCGCCTTGCGCGCCGGCGGCGCGGCTTTCGCGGCGGCGGAGGACTTTGATTTCGCTGGGATTTTCGCGAGGGTCTTCTTCGGCTTCGAGGCGGCTTTGGCCATAGCTTGCACACAACCTGCGAGAGGAATGGGAATTCGCGGGCCTTACACCATTTTGGGCGGGCCCGCGCAAGACGGACAGTTCCGAAAAGTGAACGCCTAGAAGTGGAGCCACTTCAGGAGCCCGAGCCCGATCGCGCCATTGACGATGAGGAAGATCGCGACAATGAGGTTGAGGAGCCGCGGCATGATCAGGATGAGCACGCCCGCAATCAACGACAGGATCGGCGAAATGTGGGCGACGGTGATGTGCATGAACTATCTTTCTGTGGAGGTGGGGCGAATCGCGGGCGGATCATACCGGTCCCGGTTCCGCGAGTAGAGACGCTCGAAGGGCGCTGCGAGTTCCGGCACCCACGAAAACTGCCTGAAATTGCCGCTGATGCGGCGGGCCTTTTCCCGGAACATTGCCAAGGGGGCATGCATTGGCCAACCGGTCGCGTCATTGACGCGTCCGAAAATAAAATCACGTCGAAGGAGTTGTCCATGCGGAACAGGATTCTTGCTCTTGCAGCGCTCGCGGCCGCGATCGGCTCGCCCCTTGCGGCGCAGGCGCAAAGCGGTGTCACCGTCGGACGCGCGCCTACCGTGGTCGACAGCGCACCGAGCATTGCGGTCGACCAGCGGCCGGCCTTCCGCGAATATGTCGTCGAGCAGCGTGTGCCGGCCTTCCGGATTCCGGATCGCGTCGTGGTCGGCTCGACCTTACCGGAGACCGGCATCACCTATTATGACGTGCCGCAACGCTTCGGCGCCACCACCTACCGCTACACCGTCGTGAACGGCGAGACCGTTCTGGTCGAGCCGCGCTCGCGCCGCATCGTCGAGGTGCTGGACTAGCGCTGATCGGCGATCGGCATTGATCGACTAGATGTCCGGCGCGTCACTTCAATCAGGCTGGCGCGAGCAGCGTAAATCGGACATCAGGCCCCGCCCGGTCTTCCCCCCGCCGGGTGGGGCATTTTTTTGTGCCGCTCTCGTGTCCCGGACAAGGCGCAACGCGCAAGCGTTGCGACGCAGAGCCGGGACCCCGAGACCTTCGTGCACGCAGCCGCCATGGGCCCCGGCTTAGCAGTGCATCACGCCGCGAAGGCGCGGCGCGCTGCACAGCATCCGGGGCACGAGAGCCCCGTCAGCGCGCCTCAATCCTGGATCTTCGAGAAATCCGCCACCGCGCGCGTGGCGCTGCGGATCTCGTTCAGGAGCTTCAGGCGGTTCTCGCGCACCTTCGCATCGTCGTCGTTGACGCGAACCTTGTCGAAGAACGCATCGACCGGCGGACGCAGCTTTGCCATCGCGCTCATGGCGGCGGCAAAGTCTTCCTTCGCAACGGCAGCACTCGCCTCCGCCTTGACCTCGCCGATCGCCTTGGCCAGCGCCTTCTCCTCGGCGAGGCCATAGAGCGCAGCATCCGGCGCGCCATCGAAGCTGCGCTTGTCCTTCTTCTCCTCGATGGAGAGGATGTTGCTGGCGCGCTTGGTACCGGCGAGCAGGTTCTTGCCGTCGTCGCTCTCGAGGAACTTTCCGAGCGCCTCGACGCGGCGGACGATCATCAGGAGGTCATCCTGGCCGCCGAGCGCAAACACGGCATCGACGAGATCGTGCCGCGCGCCCTGCTCCCGGAGTTGAACCTTGAGGCGATCGGCGAAGAAGGCGAGCAGGTCGCTCGGAAGTTTCTGGGCATCGGCGGGCTTCACCGACAGGCCAGCGAGTGCAGACGCCGCCACCTTCATCAGCGACAGCCGCAACGCGTTCTCGGCGATCAACCTGATCACACCGAGCGCGGCACGACGCAGCGCATACGGATCCTTGCTGCCCGTCGGTTTCTCGTCGATGGCCCAGAAGCCCACGAGCGTATCGATCTTGTCGGCGAGCGCGACCGCAACGCTGACCGGATCGGTCGGCACGCGATCCGTCGGCCCCTGCGGCTTGTAGTGCTCCTCGCAGGCGGCGGCGACGGAGGCATCCTCACCTTGCGCCAGGGCGTAATACTTGCCCATCAGGCCCTGCACTTCCGGGAATTCGCCGACGACCTCGGTCAGCAAATCCGCCTTGACGAGATGCGCAGCGCGCGTGGCCTTGGCGACATCGGCACCGACAGGCGGCGCAATCTCGGCCGCGAGACGCTCGATGCGTTTGATGCGGGCCGCCTGCGTGCCGAGCTTCTCGTGGAACACGATCTGCTCGAACTTCGGCAGCCGCTCCTCGAGCCTGGTCTTGAGATCGGTCTCGTAGAAGAACTTGGCATCCGACAACCGCGCGCGGATCACGCGCTCGTTGCCGGCGATAATGGTCGCACCTCCGTCGGTCGCCTCGATGTTGGCGACCAGGATGAACTTGCTGGCGAGCTTGCCCGTCTTGGGATCGCGCACCACGAAGCACTTCTGGTTGTTGCGGATGGTGGCGCGGATCACTTCCGCGGGCGTCGCCAAAAATTCCGGCTCGAACGAGCCCATCAGCACGACCGGCCATTCGACGAGGCCGGCGACCTCGTCGAGCAGGTTCTGGTCCTCGACCAGCTCAAAACCCTGCGCGAAGGCGAGCTGCTTGGCATCGGTGAGGATCGCGTCCTTGCGCCTGTCTGGGTCGAGCACGACCTTGGCGTCGAGCAGCTTTGCCTCATAGTCCTCGAAGCGGCGCACTTGAATGGCACCGGGTGCGAGGAAGCGATGGCCATACGTCGTCTGGCCGGTCGCGATGCCGTCGACCTCGAACTTCACGACATCCGGCTCTTCGGTCTCGAGCCCGAAGGTCGCGGTGATCGCGTGCAGCGGCCGCACCCAGTTGAGCGCGCCCGGCTTGCCGGAGCGCGCGCCCCAGCGCATCGATTTCGGCCAAGGGAAGGTGCGGATGATCACCGGCAGTATTTCCGCGAGCACGTCGATCGCATCGCGGCCGGGCTTCTCGATCAGGCCGATGTAGAAATCACCCTTGGGATCGCGCTGGATTTTTGCTTCATCCAGCGACTTCAATCCCGTCGCCTTCAGGAAGCCCTGCACGGCCGCATCAGGCGCGCCGACTTTCGGTCCGCGGCGTTCAGTCTTGAGATCAGGCTGGCGCGCGGGAATGCCGTGCACGGTGAGCGCGAGGCGGCGCGGCGTCGCGAACGCCTTGGCGCCCTCATAGACGAGGCCTTCGGCGACGAGCTTGTCGGTGACCAGGCGGCGCAGATCGTCGGCCGCCTTGGCTTGCATGCGTGCGGGGATTTCTTCGGAGAACAGTTCAAGCAAAAGATCGGGCATCAGGCCGCTCCGCCCGCTTCAGTATGGATCCACGCTTCGCCGCAGGCTTTCGCCAGCTCGCGCACGCGCAGAATGTAGCTCTGCCGCTCGGTCACGGAGATCACGCCGCGCGCGTCGAGCAGGTTGAAGACATGGCTCGCCTTGATGCACTGGTCGTAGGCCGGCAGCGCCATCAGGTGCGCTTCGCGCTTGTCGTCCTTCCAGCCGGCGTCGAGGTATTTCCGGCAGGCCGCTTCCGCCATCTTGAACTGCTCGAACAGCATCGCGGTGTCGGCGACTTCGAAGTTGTGCTTCGAATATTCCCGCTCGGCCTGCAGGAAGACGTCGCCATAGGTGACCTTGGCATCGCCGTCGCGACCGTTGAAGTTGAGGTCGTAGACGCGGTCGACGCCCTGCACATACATCGCGAGGCGCTCGAGCCCGTAGGTGAGCTCGCCCGCAACCGGCGAACATTCAAAGCCGGCGACCTGCTGGAAGTACGTGAACTGGCTGACTTCCATGCCGTCGCACCAGCACTCCCAGCCGAGCCCCCAGGCGCCCAGCGTCGGGCTCTCCCAATCGTCCTCGACGAAGCGGATGTCGTGCACGGCGGAATCGATGCCGATCGCGGCGAGCGACTTCAGGTACAGCTCCTGAAGGTTCGGCGGCGACGGCTTCATGATCACCTGGAACTGGTAATAGTGCTGCATCCGGTTCGGATTCTCGCCGTAGCGGCCGTCCTTGGGCCGGCGCGAGGGCTGCACATAGGCGGCGTTCCAGGGCTTTGGCCCGAGCGCGCGCAGCGTGGTCGCCGGATGGAAGGTGCCCGCGCCCATCTCCATGTCGTAGGGCTGCAGGATCACGCAGCCCTGCTCGGCCCAGAATCGCTGGAGCGCGAGGATGAAGCCCTGGAACGAGCGTTCCGGGCGCATATGGGCGGGCAATGAGGCGTCCATCGTCAGATCAGGCTCTCGCGGGGGGTGTTGAATCGCGCGGGACCGTATCGACGGCGGGGGTGGGAATCAAGGCAAAGGGGGTTTTCTTACCTCTCCCGCTTGCGGGAGAGGTCGCGCCGCAGGCGCGGGTGAGGGCTCTCTCCTCTTGGGGGTTCTCGCTGGCGGAGAGACCCCCTCCCCAACCCTCCCCCGCAAGCGGGAGAGGGAGCGCACCGTCCGTACGGAATCAGGCAACTACCCCGGCCGGTAAGCTCCGGTCACGGGGTCACGCTTCAGTGTCTGAATATTCCCCATATGGGCGGCCTCGGCGACGCGCGACAGGCGCATCTCCTCCAGCTCCTCATTGATCCTGACAGCGGTCTTGTAGGCCCAGCGGACCACGGCAAGCCCGCCCAGGACGCCCGCGAAAGCGACGAACGGCGGCATCTGTCGATCCTTGTTCAATGCTCAGCCCCCACGATTATTCTCGCGCACTCCGCCCTGCGCCGCAATCGGCGTCGCAAGGACCAAATGGCGCGGGAGGGCTCGGCCTAGAACCCGAATTTCGCCCAAATCGCCCGCGTCTCGACCGCCGAGATCAGATCGTCCGGCAGGCCGGCCATTGATTCCATGGCCGAAAGTTGCCCCGCGCCGGGGGATTTCCGGCCCAAAAGGCCGGAGAGCAGCCCGGTCGGCTGCGCGATCACGGGGGTGAGAACCTTCTCGCCATAGCGGGCACGAAGAGTTGAGCGGAGATCGCCGATGCTGTCGGCAAGCCCGAGCGCGACCGAGCTCTCGCCGGCCCAGTATTCTCCCGTGAACAGGGTGTCGTCAGAGCCCTTGAGGCGCGCACCGCGACTGTCCTTCACCAGCGAAATGAAGATCTGGTGGATCTCGCGCTGGATCGCCTTCAGCTTGGCGACGTCGTCGGGGTTTTCGGGGAGGAAGGGATCGAGCATCGCCTTGTGCGCGCCGGCGGTATAGAGCCGCCGCTCGATGCCAAGCCGCTTGATCGCGTCCTGGAAACCGAAGCTGCCGCCGACCACGCCGATCGAGCCGAGGATCGAGGAGGGATCGCAGATGATCTCGTCGCCCGCGCAGGCGATCATGTAGCCGCCGGAGGCTGCGACGTCCTCGACGAACACGAGCACCGGCAGCTTCTTCTCCGCCGCGAGCTGCTTGATGCGCAGATAGATCTGGCGGGATTGCACCGGCGAGCCGCCTGGCGAATTGATCACCAGCGCCACCGCCTTGGCGTGACGATACGAGAACGCACGCTCCAGCACCTTGGCGACACCTGCGAGCGTCATGCCCGGACGCAGCGGCGTCACCGCGCCGATCACGCCCGACAGCCGCACCACCGGCACCACCGCGGTGCCGGGACGGAAGCGCGCCGGCAAATATTGCATGAGCTTGTCGGCCAGGCCGGAACTCTCACGATCGTTCAATTGTTCGGCCATGCCGTTACCTCTGATTAACCATTTCTTATCACGCGACTGTCATTGGAAGTGCCTGGAACGTGTTTTGCAGATTTTCCGCCTGGAGGCTGCAATGAGGCAGCGGAGAACACCATGAAAATCTACCTGCTGATGCTGCTGATCGGTGCGCTGTTCATGGCGATCCGCCTGACGACCCCGCAAGAGCAGCAGTCGGAATCGCTTCCCCAGTAGGCCGTCACGGTTCCACCAGCGGCAAGGCCGCTCTCCCCTCCAAGATCTCCGTCATCTCTTTTTTTGACACGCCTGACTCGTCGTTGAGCATGAGGCCCGGCAGCAACCGCGTCGGGGCCCGACTGCCTTTGATCGCACGCACCAGCACGCGGATCGCGGGCCGCCCCGCCTCGCCGTGCACCGGCAGGATCGCAAGGCTCCCGAAGCCGCGCGACAGCGCCGCGAGGACGTCGGCGATTCCGTCGGCACGCCAGATCAATGTCAGCGCGCCGTTTGATCGGAGGACGCGCCGCGCTGCATGCACCCACGCATTCAGCGTCTCCGCTGTCGCCACATGCGCGGTGTGACGCGCCTGATCCGGCGAACCGCGATGCCGAACGGAATCGTTGAACGGCGGATTCATCAGCACCGCGTCGACGCTGTCGGGCGACAGCCCATGTGAGGCAAAGGCCTCGGCATCGGCCGTGACGTCGAGCACGATGGTCTCGGCGGCGATCGCATTCGCCGCCGCGTTGTCGCGCGCAAGCCCCGCCAGCTCCGGATCGATCTCGACCAGGCCGAGCCTGATACCGGGAATGCGGCGGGCCAGCGCCAGCCCGGCCGTGCCGATACCGGCGCCGAAATCGACCACGCGGTCCCCTGCCCGGGCCTCGGTCGCGGCTGCAAGCAGGATGGCATCATGCCCGGCGCGATGGCCGCTCCGCTTCTGCCTCAGGCGCAGCTGCCCGCCGAGAAAGGCGTCCTCGGTCAAATTTGCGGCTTCACTCATCGCCGCGCAGTTCGTGGCTGAGGCCGGCTTCGGCGAGGAGCGCCCGCGCCTCCTGGGCGTCGTCCTCGTGAACCAGGATCCGCCGCGGTAAAATGCCGAGCGATCCCTCGATGATGCTCATGTTCTGATCCAGCACCAGATGATGGATGTTGGCGCCGTCGAGCAGCGCGCCGATCGCCGACACCAGCACCATGTCGTTGGTCCGAACCAGTTCGCGCAAAACGGGAGGTCTCCTGCCTGAAAGGGGTTAAGAGGCAAATGTCAATGGTTCCACAGCACTTGCCGCATCCGCCGCCAGTTTCTATTGTCTTTCCGTCAGAATAGCCCTTCCGGGGCAAATATTGGAGACCGGCGTGGCCGTCATCGTACCTTTCGAAACTCCCGGCGCGTCGATCGAAGAGCTGGTGGCCCTTGTCGCCCCTGACATGGAGCGCGTCAACGCCACGATCCTGTCGCGGACCGGTTCGGACGTGACCATGATCCCGGAAGTGGCCAACCATCTGATTTCCTCGGGCGGCAAGCGCCTGCGCCCGATGCTGACGCTCGCCATGGCCAACCTCGCCGGCTACACCGGCGACGGCCACATCAAGCTCGCCGCCAGCGTCGAGTTCATGCATACCGCCACGCTCCTGCACGACGACGTCGTCGACGAGAGCGAGATGCGGCGCGGCAAGCTGTCAGCCCGCATGCTCTGGGGCAACGAGGCGAGCGTCTTGGTCGGCGACTTCCTGCTCGGACAGGCGTTCCGCATGATGGTCGAGGTCGGCTCGCTGCGCGCGCTCGACATCCTCTCCGCGGCCGCCGCCACCATCGCCGAGGGCGAGGTGATGCAGCTCGCCGCCGCCAAGAACACCGCCACCACCGAGGACGAATATCTCGCCGTGATCCGCGGCAAGACCGCGGAGCTGTTCGCAGCTGCCTGCGAGGTCGGCCCCGTCATCGCCAACCGCCCGAAGGCCGAGCAGACATCCTGCCGCTCGTTCGGCATGAATCTCGGCATCGCCTTCCAGCTCGTCGATGACGTGCTCGACTACGGCGGCAAGAGCGCCAAGCTCGGCAAGAACACCGGCGACGATTTCCGCGAGGGCAAGATCACGCTCCCCGTGGTGCTCGCCTTCCGCCGCGGCAACGACACCGAGCGCGCGTTCTGGATTCGCGCGCTCGAGCGCGGCGAGATCGGCGACAGCGACCTCGACCACGCCATCGGGCTGATGAACAAGCACCGTGCACTCGAGGACACGCTGAGCCGCGCCCAGCATTACGGCGCCATGGCCGTCGACGCGCTGGCGCTGTTCCCGTCCTCGCCGATGAAGAGCGCGCTGGAGCAGGTCGTGGCGTTCTGCCTGGCACGGTCGCATTGAACGACTGACAACCGAGCACGCGCTGTCGTCGCTGCGAAAGCAGGGACCCATACCGCGTGATCCATCGAGAGAGCCCGGCGTCAGTACCGACAACGAGCGGTCTTCGCCAAACTCCTTCCCGTGGTTATGGGTCCCCGCTTTCGCAGGGACGACAGCGGTGAGTTAGGCGCCGACTGTCCCCTCATCGTCATTGCGAGCCACCGGGTCCGCGCAAAGCGCGGCCCGATGACAGGCTCCACGAAGCAATCCAGAAACCCTCTGCGGACACAGTCTGGATTGCTTCGCTGCGCTCGCAATGACGGAGCAAAGTGCAGCGCTCCCTTCCTCGTGTCCCGAACGCGCTGCAGCGTGCGACGCTCCTGCGAGCCGGGACCCACGCGGTACCCAGAGATCGGCACGATGGGCCCCGGCTCTGCAGCGCACCGCTCCGGACGATGCTCCGCATCGCCGGGAGCGCTGCGCTGCGTCCGGGGCACGAGAGCGGTTCCGCACGCGCTTCCGTCGCGCATCCGCCTGCCAGCTTTATCTCCATATCCTCACCGCGGGATTCTCGCTGCAGGCTCCACCCGTACGACTGCTGTCCATCCAGTGACTTGCATTTTGCAAGTTACTATCCTAGCTTCCCGCCATGCAGCCGAAATCCCCCTCGATCCTGGAATGCCCGGTCGGCCGCGCCGTCGAGACGGTCGGCGAATGGTGGAGCATCCTGATCCTGCGCGATGCGTTTCAGGGCGCGACCAGGTTCGACGAGTTCTCGCAAAATCTCGGCATCGCGCCGAACATCCTATCGCGGCGTCTGGCCCATCTCACGGCATCGGGCATGTTCGTGCGCTGCCGCTATCATGAGCGGCCGCCGCGTTACGAATATGTGCTGACGGACAAGGCGCGGGATTTCTTTCCCGTCATTGCGGCGCTGCTGGCCTGGGGCAACAGGCATCTCGCCCCTCGGGGCGAATCCATTCTGCTGGCGAGCCGCGACGGCGTCCGCCCGCTCGATCCCGTGGTCGTCGACGCCGGCAGCAAGCAGCCCATCACGCTCGCCAACACGGTCGCGATTGCAGGGCCGCGCGCCAGCCGCGGAATGCGCAAGCGCATCGCTTCGCTCAAGGCCATGAACCCGGCCGTCGCGCCGGCGGGAGACTAGACATGCGTCGTATCGTCGTGACGGGAATGGGCGCGGTGTCGCCGCTGGCATGCGGTGTCGAGCTGTCCTGGCGCCGGCTTCTGGCCGGTCAGAGCGGGCTGCGCCCGTTGCCGGAATGGGCGCAGGCGCTGCCGGCACGCATTGCCGGCCGCGTGCCCAACAAGGCCGATGATGCCGACGGCGGCTTCGATCCCGCGCAAGCGGCCGCGCCAAAAGACCAGCGCAAGATGGACCGCTTCATCCTGTTCGCCCTGCTCGCGACGGCCGAAGCGGTCGCACAGGCCGGATGGACGCCGGAGGATGCAAGCGCGCTGGAGCGCACGGCAACGATCATCGGCTCGGGCGTCGGCGGTTTCCCGGCGATGGCGGAGGCGGTGCGCATCACCGAGCAGCGCGGCGCGCGCCGGCTCTCGCCGTTCACGATTCCCTCCTTCCTCGCCAATCTCGCCGCCGGCCACGTCTCGATCAAATACGGCTACAAGGGCGCGCTGGGTACGCCGGTCACCGCCTGCGCCGCCGGCGTGCAGGCGATCGGTGATGCCGCGCGCATGATCCGCAGCGGCGAAGCCGATGTCGCGATCTGCGGCGGCGCGGAGGCCTGCATCGATATCGTCAGCCTCGGCGGCTTTGCCGCGGCGCGTGCGCTGTCGAGCGGATTCAACGAGGAGCCCGCGCGCGCCTCGCGCCCGTTCGATCGCAAGCGCGACGGTTTTGTGATGGGCGAAGGTGCCGGCATCCTGGTGGTCGAAGAGCGCGAGCACGCCCTGGCGCGCGGCGCGACGCCGCTCGCGGAGATCGTCGGCTACGGCACCACCGCGGATGCCTATCACATGACGTCGGGCCCGCCCGATGGCGAGGGCGCCCGCCGCGCCATGGAGATCGCGCTCCGGCAGGCCAAGCTTGCACCCGCTGATCTGCAGCATCTCAACGCGCATGCGACCTCGACGCCGGCCGGCGACGAGAGCGAGCTCGGCGCGATCGCCGCGCTGTTCGGCCGCGATCGCGGCATCGCCGTGAGCGCGACCAAATCCGCCACCGGCCATCTGCTCGGCGCCGCCGGGGGCCTCGAGGCGATCTTCACCGTGCTCGCCCTGCGCGACCAGATCGCGCCGCCGACACTCAACCTGGAAGACCCCGATGCGGGCGCTGACGGCATCGACATCGTCGCAGGCAGCGCGCGGCCGATGCCGATGCAACACGCCATCTCCAACGGTTTCGGCTTCGGCGGCGTGAATGCCAGCGTGATCTTCCGCCGTACGGGCTAAACGAGAGCGCTTTGCGCCAGCGGCCTTTGAGCGAGAGCCCTTGCAATCGCGGCCCGCTCCGCTACGAAAACAGGATGATCGAAACCAATTTCTGGCTGTTCCTGGCCGCCGCCTGTGTCATTGCCGCCGTTCCCGGCCCCGGCATCTTCTATGTCGCCGCGCGGACCTTGTCGGAGGGGCGGGCGAGCGGTTTTGCATCAACCGCGGGCACGGCGCTGGGCGGGCTGGTTCATGTCGTCGCCGGCAGCCTCGGCATCTCCGCGATCATCTTGGCGAGCGCCGAGTTGTTCGCCGCCGTGAAGTTCGTCGGCGCGCTCTATCTGGTCTGGCTCGGCATCAGGACGTTTCGCAGCGCCGGCCGCGCGCTGTCGCTGGAGAGCGAAAGCACCGGCGACAAACGCGCGTTCCGCGACGGCGTGCTGGTCGAGGCACTGAACCCGAAGACCGCCGCATTCTTCCTCGCCTTCATCCCGCAGTTCCTCGATCCCGCGGGAGCGAGCCCCACGCTGCAATTCATCATGCTGGGTGCGATCTCGGTCGCGCTGAACACGCTCGCCGACATCGTCGTGGTGCTGATGGCCTCCGCAACACGCACGCAGCTGATCGGACGGCCGCAGCTGATGCGGCGGCTCACCCAGGGCTCCGGCGTCTTCATCGCGGGTCTCGGCCTGTCGCTCGCACTGGTCCGGCGGCCCGCGAATGGATAGCGCCGCGATGCCCGCCCCGAAAAGCTGCTTTTACGAGTCCCATGGCCTCAAGCTGCATTACGCCGATTGGGGCAATGAGAGCGCGCCTCCTCTCATCCTGGTTCATGGCGGCCGCGATCATTGCCGAAGCTGGGACGTCATCGCCCGGTCGCTGCAACCGCATTTCCACGTGGTCGCACCGGATCTGCGCGGCCACGGCGATTCCGACTGGACCCGCGGCGGCAGCTACGCCCTGACCGAATATGTCTACGATCTCACCCAGCTCCTCCGCGTCATCGCAGCGCCGGAGGTCGCTCTGATCGGCCATTCGATGGGCGGCATGGTGAGCCTGATCTTTTCAGGGTCGTTTCCCGAGCAGGTCAGGAAGCTGGTCGTGCTCGACGGCGTCACCATGCTGCCGGATACGCCGAAACCGCCGGCGCATGAGCGCATCGGCAAATGGGTCACTCAGCTCGACAAGCTTCACGACCGCACGCCGCGCCGTTATGCGACCCTCGAAGCCGCCGCCGCGCAGATGGTGCTTCACAACAAGCGCCTCGCCCGCGACCTTGCGCTGCATCTTGCGACGCACGGCGCGCGACGGAACGAGGACGGTACCTATAGCTGGAAGTTCGATCCCTATCAGCGCGCCTCGGCGCCGCACCGGCTCTGGCCGGACGATCACGTCGCGCTGTGGTCCCGCATCGCCTGCCCGACGCTGCTGCTCAATGCCGGCGAAAGCTTTCTCGCCGGCGCCAGGACGGCAGGCCTGGAGCGCTATTTCCAGAACGCGCGCATCGAGACCATCGCCGGCGCCGGCCACTGGCTGCAGCACGACAAGCCGGACGAGGTGCTGGGCGAGATCCGGCGGTTTCTGGGGCTCGACGAGGAAAGCGCGGGTTAGCTCTGCTGCCGTAGGGTGGGCAAAGCGAAGCGTGCCCACGACTTTCTTGCGACCATGAACAGATCGTGGGCACGGCGCAAGAGCGCCTTTGCCCACCCTACGGCACCGTGATCGCGAAGCCAGCTAGCTCAACGTCCCAGCATGCACCCACCAGCCGTGGTGATCGCGGCGGATCTTTTCGGCGGCAGCATGCGCTTCGTTGGCCGCGCCATAGATCGCAAAGCAGGTCGCACCCGAGCCGGACATGCGGGCGAGCTTGACGCCGGCGGAGTCGCGAAGGGCATCCAGCACCTCGCCGATCACCGGCTCGATCCGCAATGCAGGCGCTTCGAGATCGTTGGGAACGCTTTCGAGAACATCGACCCAATCGACGATTGATCCGCCCTCTTCCGGCCAGGCCGGAGCCTGGAGCACCGAGGTGGCACCGACCAGGAGCTCCCCGTTACGCAGGCCGAGCTCCTTGAATACGTCCTTGGTGGCGACCGGCACGCGGGGATTGACCATCACGCAGGGCATGCTCGGCAGCTTGAGCGGCAACAGCTGCTCGCCAACGCCGGTCATGTCGCAAGCGCGCGAGAACAGGCACACCGGCACGTCGGCGCCGGTGGCGAGCGCGACCTTCTGCAGGCGGGGATCATCGAGCGACAGATCGTTGAGACGCGCCAGGAGCCGCAGCGCCGCCGCGGCGTCGGCCGAGCCACCGCCGATGCCGGCTGCCACGGGGAGCACCTTGTCGAGCGCGAACGCGCCGAGCTTCAGGTTCGGCACCGCCTCGGCCAGCAGCCTGGCGGCCTTGAACACGAGATTGTCGGAGGCATCGCCGCAGGCCGCGGCCAGCGGCCCGGTGGTGGTGAGCTTCAGCTCGCCACCCGGCTCCAGCGTCAGCCGGTCGGCGCAGTCGGCAAACGCAACAACGCTTTCGAGATCATGATAGCCGTCGGCACGACGGCCGACGACGCGAAGGCTCAAATTGACCTTCGCCCGTCCTTCTTCAATCAACGCCGGCATCGGCGAAACGCCCCCAACTTCACTTAAGACTAGCCGCCCTTGCCGTCGTCCTTCTTCTTTTCCGCCTGCGCGGCCGAAGAGTTCGAATTGTCGTCAGCGAGCCCGTTGGCAATCTTGGCCTCGATCTTCGGAAGCTCCTCCGGCTCGGGCTTGAGATCGCGGGCGTGCGCCCACTGGAATTTGGCTTCCAGCGTGCGGCCGACGCGCCAATAGGCATCGCCAAGGTGATCGTTGATGGTCGGATCTTCCGGCTTGAGGTCGATCGCACGCTCGAGGTTCTTCACCGCCTCTTCGTAATTGCCGATGCGGTAATAGGCCCAGCCGAGGGAGTCGACGATATAGCCGTCGTCGGGACGCTGCTCGACGGCGCGCTTGATCATCTTCATGCCTTCGTCGAGGTTCACGCCCTGGTCGATCCAGGAATAGCCGAGATAGTTGAGCACATGCGGCTGGTCGGGCTGCAGCTCGAGCGCCTTCTTCATGTCGGCCTCGGCCTTGGCCCACTCCTTGGAGCGCTCCTCGCAGATGCCCCGATAATAGTACCAGACGCTGTTGGCCTTGTCGTTGCCGGGTGTCAGCGCGTCGATGCCGCGCGAGTAGGTCGCGCCGCAATCGCCGAATTTCTTGCGGCCGCGCTCGATGTTGCCGAGCGCCATGATGGCTTCGAGGTCCTTGCCATCCTCCGCGGTGACGCCCTTGAGGATCTTGATCGCCTCGTCGGTCCGGTCGGCGGAATCGAGGTCGATGGCGAGCTGGATCTGCGCGTTGCGCTTCAGCGGCGAGCTCGCCGGCACGCGCTCATAGACCTTGATCGCCATCTGCGGCCGCTTCACCGACTCGTAGAGATCGGCGAGCGAAAGCAGCGCGAGCGGATGCGTCGGCTGCAGGTAGAGCGAGAGCTGGAGATAGACCAGCGCCAGGTCCTCGCCGCCGCGGCGGGTCAGCGTCGCGCCGATGCCGTAGAGCGCTTCGGCAGCGCCTCCTTGCGCGGAATCGACCAGCGGCGGCATTTTCTTGCCGGCCTTGGTCTCACGCAGGCCCTCCTGGATCAGCGGATGGCGCGCGAGCTTCTTGTCGAAGGCCTGATAGACATTGGTTGCGGCGGCGGAATCCTTGTTACGCGACAGCCAGCGCGCATAGGCCTCGGTCACGCGCAGCATGGAATCGTCGAGCTTGTAGGCGCGCTCGAAGCGGGCGCCGGCGTCCTTCTCCTTGCCGGAGAGCTCGAGGATCATGCCGGCGTGGAGGTCCTTGAACAGCGGATACCATTCGGGTCCCGCCAGCTTGTCGATGGTGGCAACACCGCCCTTGGCATCGCCCGCACCGTAGGCGGCCCACCCCGACAGCAGGGTGGCGACGAGGTCGGTGATCGGACCGCGGATCGACTGGTTGATGTTGGTCTGCGCGGCCGCGTACTTCTTCACCTTGAGGTCATGGACGCCGACGACGAGACGCGCGACGCGATTGGTCTTGTCGATGGTGAGGATGCGCTCGGCGAGCTTGACGGCTTCCTCGATGTCGCCATCGGCGACCGAGGAGATGAAGGCGCGGTCGAGCAGCTCGTTGTTCTTCGGATCGGTGCGCAGCGCCGAGCGGTAGAACGCGGCGGCGGAAGCCGCGTCGCGCTCGACGCTGGCATGGCGGGCGGCCAGATAGCTGCCGGCGGTGGTGAGCGACTTCAGATCGTTCCGGGTCGGAAACTGCGCCGCCGTATCGGAGGGATGATCCGGCGTCTGCGCCAGGACCCTGCCGGGGACGGTTGCCATCGCTGTGCCCATGAGGGCGATGGCGGCAACAGTCCAGCGGTTGAAACGATTTGAAAACATCAGGGCTCGCCTTGAGTTGGTAGTGCCTGGGTTTGCAGCAGAGGGCCGTATCGCATGCGAACGCGGCCGGAGGCATCCGGACCCGGAACCGTCAGGCCGACAATGCCGCTTTTGGCGCGTCGCCGCAAGGATTCGGACCGGACGTCCCCCTCCGCACGCCCCAAATCGGCCGGTTACAGGTCAAGAGCAGCCCCAAGACGCCGCCACTATGGCCTTATCGTGGCCGCGACCGGTGGCCGCGCCCCACTCCTCACGCGAACGTGCGCCGGACCACCTTTGTGTGATCGGGGCCCGCCCGTCCGGCCGGTTCTTACATCGCCTCGTAGTTCGGGCCGCCGCCGCCCTCCGGCGGAACCCAGGTGATGTTACCGTTGGGGTCCTTCACATCGCAGGTTTTGCAGTGGACGCAGTTCTGGGCGTTGATCTGGAAACGCGGGCTCGATCCTTCCTCGACCCACTCGTAGACGCCGGCGGGGCAATAGCGATTCGAAGGACCGGCGAAGACGTCGTGCTCGGAGGTCTTTTGCAGGCTCATGTCCGTGACCTTGAGATGGACCGGCTGGTCCTCCTCATGGTTGGTATTGGACAGGAAGACCGAGGACAGCTTGTCGAAGGAGATCTTGCCGTCCGGCTTCGGGTAGTTCTTCGGAGCGTGGCTCTTCGCCGCGTCGAGCGTGGCGCGGTCGGCCTTGGCATGGGACTGGGTGCCGAACAGCGAGGCGCCGAACAGCGTGTTGCACCACATGTCGAAGATGCCGAGCCCGGCGCCGATAAAGGTGCCGAACTTCGACAGGAGCGGCTTGGCGTTGCGGACGGGGTAAAGGTCCTTGCCGACGACGGAGTCGCGCCAGGCATTTTCGTATTCGACGAGCTCGTCGTTGGCGCGGCCCGCAGCCAGCGCGGCGCTCACATGCTCGGCGGCGAGCATTCCGGTGCCCATCGCGTTGTGCACGCCCTTGATGCGCGGCACGTTGACGAAGCCGGCAGCGCAGCCGATCAGCGCGCCACCGGGGAAGCTCAGCCGCGGCACCGACTGGTAGCCGCCTTCGGTGATGGCGCGCGCGCCATAGGCCAGCCGCTTGCCGCCTTCGAGCGTCGAGCGCACGGCCGGATGGTTCTTGACGCGCTGGAACTCGTCGAACGGCGACAGATAGGGGTCGTTGTAGTTGAGGTGGACGACGAAGCCGATCGACACCAGGTTCTCGTCGTAATGGTAGAAGAACAGGCCACCGCCGGTGTCGTTGCCCAGCGGCCAGCCGACTGCGTGCTGGACGAGACCCTTCTGGTGCTTGGCGGGATCGATCTGCCAGACTTCCTTGAGGCCGATACCGAATTTCGGCGGCTCGCTCTTGGCGTCGAGCGCGTATTTCGCGATGAGCTGCTTGGTCAGGCTGCCGCGCGCGCCTTCCGCGAACAGCGTGTACTTGCCGAGCAATTCCATGCCGCGGGTGAAGGAGTCCTTCGGCTTGCCGTCACGGCCGATACCCATGTCGCCGGTGGCGATACCCCTGACGTTGCCCGCCTCGTCATAGAGCACCTCGGCGGCGGCAAAGCCCGGATAGATCTCGACGCCGAGCGCCTCGGCCTTCCGCGCCAGCCAACGGCAGACATTGCCGAGCGAGCCGATGTAGCAATGATGATTGTTCATCAGCGGCGGCATGATGAAGTTCGGCAGCTTGATCGCGCCAGTCTCGGTGAACCAGAAGAAGCGGTCGTCCTTCACCTGGGTCTTGAGCGAGCAATCGGGATCGTCGCGCCAGTCCGGGACCAGTTTGTCGAGACCTGCGGGATCGATCACCGCGCCGGAGAGAATATGCGCGCCGACCTCGGAGCCCTTCTCGACCACGACGACATTGAGATCGGCATTGAGCTGCTTCAGCCGGATCGCGGCGGACAGGCCGGAGGGGCCGGCGCCGACGATGACGACGTCGAATTCCATGGATTCGCGCGGGGGAAGTTCTTCGGTGCTCATCTGATCTCAGCCCTTGAGACGGTCCTCGGTCGTTTGCGGCCCCCTTGTTTCCGATTTTTCCGGGCAGGACAACAGCGGAAATGCGTTTCGCTGGGATGCAAGGCGCCCCAAAGTGATATAAAAGTCTGACTTTCCATGACCCCCGAACCCGCCCCCACTGTCCGCGAGCTGCTTGCCTTCTATCTGGAGGCGGGAGTCGACTGCGCGCTCGCGGAGGAACCGATAGACCGCCTGGCGGAAATCGATGCGCCACCGCCGGCCCCGCGCGTCGCGCCAGCCGAGGCGCCTCGGCCGGTGGCCGCGCCGGCGGTGATGCGCGGCGAGGCCGCTCCTGCACCCGACATCGCCATCGCTTCGGCGCGCGAGGCGGCGCGCACCGCGCCGACGCTGGAGGCGCTGCGCGAGCTGATGCAGAATTTCGAGGGCTGCGCGCTGAAGCACACCGCGACGCGGCTGGTTTTCGCCGACGGCAATCCGCAGGCGCGCATCATGTTCGTCGGCGAGGCGCCGGGCCGCGACGAGGATATCGAAGGCCTGCCCTTCGTCGGACGCAGCGGCAAGCTACTCGATCTCATGATCGGCGCGATCGGCCTCAACCGCAGCACCGCCTACATCGCCAACGTGATACCCTGGCGGCCGCCCGGCAACCGCACACCGACGCCGCAGGAAACGCAAGTGTGCCTGCCCTTCATCCAGCGCCAGATCGAGCTGGTGAATCCCGACGTGCTGGTGACGCTCGGCAATCCCTCGACCCAGACCTTGCTCGGAACGCGCGAGGGCATCATGCGCACCCGCGGGCGCTGGTTCGACTACGAGACGGGCGGGCGCACCATCCGCGCGCTGCCGACGTTCCATCCGGCCTATCTGCTCCGCTCGCCGTCCTACAAGCGGCTGGCCTGGCAGGATCTGCGCGCGATCGCGAAGGTGCTGGCGGGATAGCGCGCTGCAGTAGGGTAGCGGGTTGGTGAGGGGCGGAATACTCCCTCCCCGTCATTGCGAGCGAAGCGAAGCAATCCAGAATCTCTCCGGGGAAAGATTCTGGATTGCTTCGTCGCAAGGGCTCCTCGCAATGACGGCGGAGAGACCGCGTCAGGCTCTCGTAGGGCTAACAGGCTCTCGCGTCCCGGACGCGGTACGGCACGTAGTGACGCGCCGCAGAGCCGGGACCCAGAAAGCAACACAGCGTCATGTGGGGGGATGGGCCCCGGCTCTGCAGCGCACCGCCGAAAAGGCGTTGCGCAGCGTCCGGGGCACGAGACCTGCCTACGTCCCCTTCGGCCGCACGATGGCCCAGCCGATGCGCAGGAGCTGCTGGCGCCCGGTCACCAGCCATTCGAAGGCGCGCGGCACTTCCGGCACGATGCCGGGGAAACGCGCGAGGATGTCGGGCGGCGGCGTGCCGGCGGTATCGGAGGCGCGCCAGACCACGACGCCGCCGGTCTCGCTGAACTTGGTCTGATTCATCCATGGCGTCCGCGCAGGGTTCGCGTCGATGAAGAGATGCGGTCGCCCCGAATGCAGCGTGATCAGGCTCGCCAGCTGGGTCTCGCCGGCGACCGCGCGCAGGCGGTGGTTGGTTCGGCGGGCGAAGCTCTCGTCGAAGAAATCCGAGATCGCGCGCGCGGGCATCGAGGTCGCGATTTCGTTGGCCCCGGTCCAGGGCAGGAACAGCACGGCGAGCACCACGCCGGCGGCCGGCGCGACGACGGCGGCAGCCCACACCATGCGCAGCATGCGCGCGCGGCGCATCGCGATGAGGTCGCCGGCCGCGACGACCACGGCAAGCCCGGACAGGACCAGCACGGCACCGGCTCCGCCCACGACGGAATCGAGACCCAGCAGGCCCGAGATCAGGACCGCACCGAGCGCCGGCGCCAGCGCGAAGAAGTAGACGAAATTGCGCGCGAGCGGCTCGACCGGCGGACGATAGATGATCGGCGCCTCCTCGCCCTTGGCGACGAACAGGCCGGTGTTGAGGAAGGTCAGCGCCGGAATCGCGGCGGCCCCGAGCACGAGGCCGCCGAGCAGCCAGGCCGCGTGAACCGCGCGCGCCTTCAGCTCGGCGACCTCAGGCAGGGTCGGCAGAACCAGTGTCTCGGCCCGCATCAGCCAGACCGCATAGGGCAGCGCCAGCACCGCCACGACGATCAAAGCGAACAGCGGATCGAGCGCGCGCAGCGTGCGGCGGCCGCCGGCGGTCGAGAGCGCGAAGACGACGAGCAGGAGCAGCAGGAAGATCGCCGCGGGCGTCGTCAGCAGCAACAGGCCGGCCTCGATCGACCAGGCGAACCAGGCATTGCCGCGGCGCTGGCCGATGATCTGCCAGGAGTGCAGCAGCAGCAGCGCCCAGAGCGGCCGGGCCAGGACGAGAGGGCCGAAGTCGAGCGCCGATGAGGAGAAGGCGAGCACCGTCATGGTCAGGAGCACGGCGAGCACCGCCTGCTGCGAGCCGACCACGGCGCGGGACAGATGATAGAGCGCGATGAAGGTGGCGATCTCGCAGAGCTGGGCGAGCACATAGACGCCGAACATGTGGCCGCCCGCGGCGCGATAGGCGATGTCGGCGAGCCAGACCGGCAAGGGCGGACCGAGATCGGTGCCGACCTGATATTCGCGTCCAAAGGCGAGGAGCGTTGCGAGGGTGCCGGGCGGGCTGCGGTAGAACACCACGGCCACGAACAGCCACATTGCGGCCTGGAGCAGCACGGCGATCCACACGATCAGCCGCGGCCGGGCGCGAATGAGCTCGATGACCAGGGAGGTAAACCGCATGCAACGCCCGAAAGATGCAGCCAACCCGTCCAGCCGGCCCTATTCGCTCACATCTGTTTTGATAAAGGGCGCCATGCGTCGTGGCAACTGGACTTGCGAGGGAGCCACGCGATCGGTGCTTGTTCTCCCTCTCCCCGTTCTCACGGGGAGAGGGTTGGGGTGAGGGGCTGCTTCCGCAATCACGGTGAGAGACGGACTCGCGGAAGCTCCCCCTCACCCGGAATTTGCTCTCGCAAATTCCGGCCTCTCCCCGCACGCGGGGAGAGGCGAAGAGCGCCGCAGCATCAGCGACGTCTAAAGACTGGACGAAGCGTCGATCTCGACGCTGGCTTCGACCTGCATTTCGACCTCGGTGACCGCAAACAGATCCGGCACCGGCTCGATCGTCCAGGGCATATGCTTGGCGCGGGCAGCAGCGACGGGGGCGAAGAAGCTGCGATGGTGGACGGTGGGACCGAGGCGGTTCAGCGCATCGAGGTGCTCGGGGACGCCGTAGCCCTTGTGCTGCTCGAAACCGTAGCCGGGACAATCCTGCGCCAGCGCGCACATCAGGCGGTCGCGCGTCACCTTGGCGACGATGGAAGCCGCGGCGATCGACAGCACGATCCCGTCGCCGCCGATCACGGCCTCGCAATCGCAAGCCGTGTCGAGCCGGTCGCGGCCGTCGACGAAGACATGCCTTGGCGCCTCCGGCAGCGCCACCACGGCGCGCTTCAGCGCCCACAGCGAGGCGCGCAAGATGTTGTCGCGATCGATTCGCGACGGTGAGGCGACGGCAACGGAGACCTGCGCGGTCGCACAGATCTTGTCGAACAGCTTTTCGCGCTCCTCGGCCGTCAGGCGCTTGGAATCGTCGATGCCGCGCGGGATACGGTCGGGATCGAGAATCACGGCGGCTGCCACCACGGGACCTGCGAGCGGCCCACGGCCGGCCTCGTCGCAGCCGGCAACCGGCCAGATGCCGCGCTTGATCAGCGCGCGCTCGCGGCGGAAGCTCGGGGATGCGACGGCGATGATGCCCTTCTTCCCAGCGAGAGCCTTCGTCGTCTTGGCCACATCCGCTTTGGCTGCCTTTGCGGGCGCAGTCTTCTTGGCAGCGCCCTTCCTCGGCGCGCCTTTGGCTGGTTTCGTCGCGGACTTGTCCCGAATCATGGCCGGGATGGTGCGCAAGCGCCCCGGCCGGCGCAACCGGGAACCCCTCGCAATTCCCGTTATTCAGGCTGGTGCCCTACTCCGCCAGATGCACCCGCCGGTCGTCGCCGACCTCGATGCCGGGCGCGACCACGACCTCCCAGGGATGGCCGTCCGGATCAGTGAAATAACCGGAATAGCCGCCGTAATCGGTCTCGTGCGCGGCCTTCAGCAGCCTCCCGCCCTTGCCGAGGGCGAAGGCCAGCACCGCATCCACTTCCTCACGCGTGGCACAGTTCCAGGCGAGCGTCATGCCGCGGAAGGTCGATGGCCTGGGATCGTCAGGCAGCTTGGCGTCGGCCGCGAGCTGATCCCAAGGATACAGCGCCAGCACCGGACCGCCGGTATCGTAGAACGCCACCGCCTCGCCGGTCGCCTTCAGCCGGCGCGAGAAACCGAGCGCGTCGTAAAAGGCGATGCTGGCGCGGATATCGCTGACGCCGAGCGTGATGACGGTGAGCCGTGGCACCGGCACGGTGAGTTCCTTACTCATACGACACCTCTTGCACTTGCTCGCTCAGAACAGGCTGAGCTGATCGCCGTTCCGCTTCGGCCGCGCAAAGTGATCCGCAGTCAGCTTGGAGCGCCGCTTGTTGAGCCCAAGCCGGTCGCAGGCGATCTCGAAGCGGCGACCGATGGTCCAGGCCATCGGTCCCGTCCCCTTCATCCGCTCGCCCCATTTCGCGTCGTAGTCGCGGCCGCCGCGCATGTCGCGGATCAGCGTGAAGACGTGGCGATAACGGTCCGGATAGTTCGCCATCAGCCATTCCCGGAAGAGATCGCGCACCTCCAGCGGCAGCCGCAGCAGCACATAGGAGGCTTCCTTGACGCCGGCATGGGCGGCGGCATCGAGAATGCGCTCGATCTCGGAATCGTTCAGCGCGGGGATCACGGGCGCGACCATCACGGTGGTGGGAATGCCGGCCTCCGAGAGCTGCTTCAGCGCCTCCAGCCGCTTCGGCGGCGTCGAGGCCCGCGGCTCCATGGTGCGCGCCAGTTTTGGATCGAGCGACGTCACTGATATCGCGACCTTGGCGAGGTTGCGCTTGGCCATGCGCTGGAGAATGTCGATGTCGCGCACGACCAGCGCCGATTTGGTGACGATGCCGACGGGATGGCCGGCGCGTTCCAGCACTTCGAGAATACCGCGCATGATTTTGCGCTCGCGCTCGATCGGCTGGTAGGGATCGGTGTTGGTGCCGATCGCGATCATCCGCGGCTCGTAGCCGGGCGCGGCCAGCTCCTTCTCGAGCAGCGACGGTGCCTCCGGCTTCACGAACAGCTTGGATTCGAAATCCAGTCCCGGCGACAGGCCGAGATAGGCATGGGTCGGCCGCGCGAAGCAATAGACGCAGCCATGCTCGCAGCCGCGATAGGGATTGATCGAGCGGTCGAAGCCGATATCGGGGGAATCGTTGCGGGTGATCACCTTGCGCGAGGTGTCGACCGCAACCGTCGTCTTGAAGGGCGGCAGCTCTTCCAGGCTCTGCCAGCCGTCGTCGAAGGCGACGCGCGCCTCGGCTTCGTACCGGCCGCTGGCGTTGGACTGTGCCCCGCGCCCTCGCCGGCGCGCGCGGTCGATGGCAACGCCAAGCTCCGGGAAATCAGAGTCCACACCCGCCGGCTCGGAGGGCGCCTTGACCGGCGGGTGCTTGAGAGCATGAGAGGATGCTGCTGGACTCATGAAGCCAAGATAGCATGCCAAAGGAACAAATCAAGAACACAAACGAAAATCTGGAAAACAACCCCATGCACAGTAGCCCGCCCAAATTTCGGGCGCGGTCATTTGACCTCACGCAACATGCCTGTCGCAACGGTCCCGTTTGATGACACCAGGGATCGATCGCGCCGGACCATCGTTGGTGACGATCGCGGGGCGTGGCTCGGCAACAATCGGCAAGAATATGACAAATCAACAACAATCGGCCTCAGCGAGCAATGACCTTGACCTCCTTGATCGCTACTGGCGTGCCGCAAACTATCTCTCCGTCGGGCAAATCTACCTGCTCGACAATCCGCTGCTGCGCGAGCCCTTGCGCGCCGAGCACATCAAGCCGCGCTTGCTCGGCCATTGGGGCACGACGCCCGGCCTCAACTTCATCTACGCCCATCTCAACCGCGTCATCCGGGCGCAGGATCTCAACGTGATCTATGTCTGCGGCCCCGGCCATGGCGGACCCGGCATGGTCGCCAACACCTATCTGGAAGGCAGCTACAGCGAGATCTACCCTGATATCGCGCGCGATGCGGACGGCATGCGCAAGCTGTTCAGGCAGTTCTCCTTCCCTGGCGGCATTCCGAGCCACGCCGCGCCGGAAACGCCGGGCTCGATCCACGAAGGCGGCGAGCTCGGCTACGCGCTGGTGCACGCCTATGGCGCGGCGCTGGACAATCCCGATCTGATCGTTGCCTGCGTCGTCGGCGACGGCGAAGCCGAGACCGGCCCGCTCGCCGCATCCTGGCACTCCAACAAGTTCCTCAACCCCGCCCATGACGGCGCGGTGCTGCCGATCCTGCATCTCAACGGCTACAAGATCGCCAATCCGACCGTGCTCGGGCGGATGCCTGACAGCGAGATCCGCGATCTCTTCCGCGGATTCGGCCACGAGCCGCTGTTCGTTGCGGGTGACGATCCCAAACTGATGCACCAGGCCATGGCGGACGCGCTCGACGTCGCGCTCGCCAGTATCCGCTCGATCCAGCAGCATGCCCGCGACGGACGCGACAACGTCGAGCGGCCGCGTTGGCCGATGATCGTGCTGCGCAGCCCGAAGGGGTGGACCGGCCCGAAAGAGGTCGACGGCAAGAAGGTCGAAGGTTTTTGGCGCGCGCATCAGGTTCCTGTTGCAGGTTGCCGCGAAAATCCGGCGCATCTGAAAATTCTCGAAGACTGGATGCGCAGCTACGAACCGGAAAAGCTGTTCGATGCGAAGGGCACGCTCGTTCCTGAGTTGCAGGCGCTGGCCCCGGAAGGCGCCCGCCGCATGGGCGCCAATCCGCATGCCAACGGCGGCCTGCTGAAGAAGGAGCTGAAGCTGCCGGACTTCCGCGACTTCGCCGTGAAGGTGCCGCAGCCCGGCGCCGTCACCGGCGAAGCGACGCGCGAGCTCGGCAAATTCCTGCGCGACGTCATTCGCCTCAACGCGCAAGAGCGCAACTTCCGCATCATGGGCCCGGACGAGACCGCGTCAAACCGGCTGGATGCCGTGTTCGAGGAGACCGAGCGGGTCTGGATGGAGCCGATCGAGCCCCACGACGTGCATCTGGCGCAAGACGGCCGGGTGATGGAGGTCTTGAGCGAGCATCTCTGCCAGGGCTGGCTCGAGGGCTATCTGCTCACCGGGCGGCACGGCTTCTTCTCCTGCTATGAGGCCTTCATCCACATCGTGGATTCCATGTTCAACCAGCACGCCAAATGGCTGAAGGTGACGCGGCACCTGCCATGGCGGCGGCCGATCGCCTCGCTCAATTATCTGCTGACCTCGCATGTCTGGCGTCAGGACCATAACGGCTTCAGCCATCAGGACCCCGGCTTCGTCGATCTCGTCGCCAACAAGAAGGCCGACGTCGTCCGCATCTACTTCCCGCCGGATGCCAACACGCTGCTGTGGATCGCCGACCATTGCCTGCGAACCTATAACCGCATCAACGTCATCGTCGCCGGCAAGCAGCCGGCGCCGCAATGGCTGTCGATGCAGGACGCCGCCACGCATTGCGATGCCGGCATCGGCATCTGGAGCTGGGCCGGCAACGAGGACGCAGGCAGCGAGCCCGACGTGGTGATGGCCTGCGCCGGCGACGTGCCGACGCTGGAGACGCTCGCCGCCGTCGACCTCCTGCGCAAGGCGCTACCAGATCTGAAGATCCGCGTCGTCAACGTCGTCGACCTCATGACGCTGCAGCCGAAGGAGCAGCATCCGCATGGACTTTCGGATCGCGACTTCGACAGCCTGTTCACGACGGACAAGCCCGTCATCTTCGCCTATCACGGCTATCCCTATCTGATCCACCGCCTGACCTATAACCGCACCAACCATGCCGGCCTGCACGTGCGCGGCTTTGCCGAGGAAGGCACCACCACGACGCCATTCGACATGGTCGTGCTCAACGAGCTCGACCGCTACCACCTCGCGATCGAGGCGATCGAACGCGTGCCCGGGCTTGCGGCCAGGGCCGCGCAGGCCAAGCAGCAATTCCGCGACAAGCTGATCGAGCATTCGCGCTACGTACGGGAGCACGGCGAGGACATGCCGGAGATCCAGGACTGGGTCTGGCCCAACAGCTCCGGCGGCTAGCCATGTCTGACACGGTCCTCGTTCTCAATTCGGGATCGTCGAGCATCAAGTTCGGTGTGTTCGAGATTTCGGCAACCGAGCCCAGCCTGCTTTGCAGGGGCCTGCTCGACGAGCACGAGGCCAAACCTCGTCTGGTGGTGAAGGGCCCCGCGGGCGAAGACCTGTTCGAGACCCGAAGAGACGCGACAGATACCAACCATCTGTTCGCCGACGTGCTCGGCTTCATCGAGGACCGGTTCGGCGAACGCAGCCTGAGCGCCGTCGGCCATCGCGTCGTTCATGGCGGGCCGGATTATTCAGGCCCGGTCGTTCTGACGGACGACGTCATCGCGAAACTGGAGGCATTGACGCCGCTGGCGCCGCTGCACCAGCCGCGCTGCCTCGCGCCGGTCCGCACGCTCGCGGCGATCCGGCCGGCGCTGACGCAGATCGCGTGTTTCGACACCGCCTTCCATCACGGCCTCGCACCGCCCGCGAGCCGCTTCGCGCTTCCGCGGCGCTTCGAGCAGCGCGGCATCCGGCGCTATGGGTTTCACGGGCTCTCCTTCGAATATGTCGCGGGCCGTCTAGGCGAGATCGCGCCAGAGCTTGTCGCCAGGCGCACCGTCATCGCCCATCTCGGCAACGGCGCCAGCCTGTGCGCGCTATGCAACGGCCGCAGCATCGACACCACGATGGGATTGACGCCGCTCGACGGCCTCGTGATGGGCACGCGCAGCGGCACGATCGATCCCGGCGTGCTGCTCTATCTGCAGCAGCACGAGAAGATGTCGCTCGAAGAGGTCCAACACCTGCTCTATCACGAGTCCGGCCTGCTCGGCGTCTCCGGCCTCTCCGCGGACATGCGCACGCTGCTGGCGAGCGGCGAGCCAGCGGCGCGAGAGGCGGTCGATCTCTTCACCTTCCGCGCGGCGCAAGCGATCGCGATGATGGCGACCACGCTCGGCGGACTCGACTGCGTGGTCTTCACGGGCGGCATCGGCGAACACGCCAGGGAGATCCGCAGCGCGATCGGCGAGCGGCTCGGCTGGCTCGGCGTGCGGATCGATGCCGCCGCGAACGACGCGGCGCGCGAGCGGATCAGCGATGGCGGCAGTGCGGTCGACGTGTTCGTCATTGCAACCAATGAAGAGCTGACGATCGCACGCCACTCCGCCGCTCTGATCCGCGGACGCAACGTCACGTGACATTTTTATGAATGATCTGCCGCAACGAGGCCGTCAAAGTCTCGTGGCATAGAGCCCGCATCCATCATCGAGCGGACAGATCATGAAGACCCACATCATCGAGGAGCTCGGACAAGGCGGCATCCTGCTGCCCGCGCTGGTCGCGGAAGGCCTCGCCGCCAACGACCGCATCAAGGTGCGGATGAGCGCATTGCAGGCGGCGGCCCAGCATGCGCAGGAGCCGAACCGGCCCGCGAGTGACCTTGCCGTCGAAAGCCAGACGGCGGGCATCGCCCCCACCGCGATCGCGACGCTGATCGGCGGCGCGCATCTGGTCGGGCACGGCCGGCTCGCGGCGCCCGAACTTGCAAAGCTGATGCAGGAGATCGCGGACGACGCGGCGACCATGATCCGCGCCGTCGGCGCCGGCGCTGCGAGCGAAGGCGAGAGGGCGCAGGCGCGCCTCGGGGCGATCCGCGCAGCCGGCCTGCTCGAATCCACCGGCGAGATCGCAATGTCCCACATCGCGCGCCTGACGGGCGTCGCGGATGCGGGCGGCGACAGCCTGCATCGCCTCGTCATGGATCTGCACAAGCAGCTCAACAGGCTGGCAACAGCTTGCGCGGAAGAAACGCTCGACGGCGCCCATGTGTTCGGCCTGCACGGCGAGGACCGGACGGCGGTCACAGCTTTCATGAAGGGCCTGAACGCGACGCGCGGCCTCAAATTCAATCATCCGGGCCTCGACACCATGGCCACGCGCACCGACGGCCGGCTGCTGATCCAGAACGACATCGGCACCACGGACGCCCATGTCGTCGTGATCGCGGTGAAGAAGAACGCGGTCACGGTCACCTACACCGACGTGCACCTGGCCCGCGCGAAATTCTTCATCTCGCTGTTCGACAGGTTCGAAGCGAATTGGAGCGGCCTCGACCGTCACACCGCCGCAGGGCTCGGCGAGGACAATTCCTTCTATCTCGTCACCGGCCAGTATCAGAGCGGACACGCCGCCGATCGCAACGAATTCCTCGCGGCGGTCGGCGCCGCGCTGGTGTTTCTGATCGACTGGAACAAGGCGCGCAAGCTGCTCAGGACGTGGGTCGCCAAGGAGGACGCGGTCCACATCCTGGAATGGGCGGCGCGGCAGCGAATCGGCCATCGCGGCTTCCTCGAGCTCGGCGGGAACGATCTGCTGGGCTCTGCGGTGCGAAACGCCGCCCCGGCGCGGATCGGCTTCGGCGAGCGGCTCGACCAGGCGCTCGGCCGCAGCGCCGCCATCGATTTTCTCAAGGCATCGCTGCGTGCCTCCACCGAGGCACTTCTCGCGGGCCGCTCGGTCAGGACGGTGCGCGACCAGATCGAAGCCGATCTGATGCGGCACCTGGACCGCGTCGACGGAGCGTTGCTGGCAGCGGTGCTGCGCCAGATCGGCCTCGCCCATGATCTCGTCGCGGCGATCTCGCGCCATGTCGCCACCTTGCGCGCCGGCCAGCCCGCCGACGCCGCCCTGCTGACGCAGCGCTGCGGCATGATCGAGCAGAAGGCCGACAGAATCGCATTGGAGGGCCGCAACGAGGTCGACCGCCTCAACGCGCGCCCGCTGATCGGGCAATTGATCGATCGCGCCGAGGAAGCCGTCGACGAGCTGGAGCAGGCCGCGTTCATCGCCTCGCTGATGCCGGGAAGGAGCGATCCGTCCCTGCTGACGGCGCTGGCCGAGCTTTGCGCCGTGGTAGCGACCGCGACCGAAGTCGCCGCGAGTGGCGTTGCCGCCGCGATCGACGTGCCGGAGGGACGGCACGCCGATTCCGAGGACGCGCTCGCCGCCGTGAGCCGCCTGATCGATGCCGAACACGCTGCCGACACCCGCGAGCGCGCGATCACCGCACTGGTCTTCGGCGGCGGCTTCGACGTCGCGACCTCGCTATCGGTGCTTGAGCTCGCCCGCGCCGTCGAGCGCGCCACCGACCGCTTCGCCGCGTTCGGCCATCTGCTCCGCCGTCACATCATGATCGATCTCGCAGCTTGAGGAAGCCACCATGCATATCGTGCGTATCGGCGCTGACGCCTCCAAATTGCGCCCCGCCGAAGAGATCGGCGCCAAGGCCGCCAACCTTGCCCGCATGGCGTCGCTGGGCCTGCCGGTGCCGCCAGCCTTCGTGCTCCCGGTCAAGCTCTGCGCCGACATCGTTGCCGGCCATGCCCACGCCGCGCGACATTTGCGCGACGGCCTGGAGGACGGCATTTCGTTCCTGGAGGGCGTCACCGGAAAGCGCTTTGGCGACCGCCGGCGGCCGCTCCTGGTATCGGTGCGCTCGGGTGCGGCGCGATCGATGCCAGGCATGCTCGACACCGTTCTTAATGTCGGCTGCACGTCCGATGCCGTGCATGGCCTGATCCGTGCGACCGGCCGGCCGCGGCTCGCCTGGGATTGCCGGCGCCGCTTCCTGGAGAGCTTTGGCGAGACGGTGCTCGCTATCGACCAGGCCGAATTTGCCGCGCACGTCAGCGAGCTCGTCGCAGCCGAAAACGCCGGCAGCGACCGCGAGCTCGACAGCGAAGCGCTCGCACGGCTCGCCAGCCGCGAGCAGGCGCTGATCGAGGATCGCGCCGATGGGGCGCTGGAGGATGCCTTCGCGCAGCTGGAGGCGGCAGCCCGAGCCGTCTACCAATCCTGGACGAGCGAACGTGCGCAGACTTATCGAAACCTGCAGCATCTCGATTCGCTCGAAGGCACCGCGGTGACCGTGCAGGCGATGGTCTTCGGCAATGGCGGTCTTGCCTCCGGCGCGGGCGTGGCATTCTCGCGCGATCCGTCCACGGGCGCACCGCGCCCGATGATCGACCTCGTGCTCGACGCGCAGGGCGAAGACGTCGTGTCCGGAAGGCGCGTTCCCGATACGGCCGAGGCGATCGCACGCGAGCTGCCGAAACTCGAAGCGGAGCTTGGCGATGTCCTGAAGCGGCTCGAGCACGCCTTCGCCGATGTCCAGGACGTCGAGTTCACGGTCGAGAACGGCCGGCTCTGGATCCTCCAGACCCGCACCGCCAAGCGCACGCCGCGGGCCGCCGCCAGGATCGCGATCGACCTCGTGCATGAAGGCCTGATCTCGAAGGACGAGGCCTTGGGACGGATCGCGGAGATCGACCTCGCCTCGCTGAGCGAAACCCGACTGGTGTCATCAGGCAAGCCCGCGACGACCGGCATCGGCGCCTCCGGCGGCATTGGAATCGGACGGGCCGCGTTCTCGTCCGAAGGCGCTCAAAGCCTCTCGGCGGCGGGTGAACCGGTCATCCTGCTGCGGCCCGATACCAGCACGGCCGACGTCGCCGGCTTTGCCCTGTCGGCGGGCATCGTCACGTCAGTCGGTGCGCGCACCTCGCACGCAGCTCTCGTGGCGCGGCAAATGGGCAAGCCCTGCGTCGTCGGCTGTCGCGAACTGAGGATCGATCCTGTCGCGAAGCGCGCCCAGGTCGGCAATCTCACCTTTGCCGAAGGCGAGTGGATCACGATCGAGGGCGATGCCGGAGAGCTCTATCTCGGACGCTGCGAGACGATCCGGACACGGCCCGAAGCCGAGCTTGCCGAGATCGCGTCGTGGCGGACGCAATCCGGCCACCACGACCGGCACGCCACTGCGCCTCAGTGAACGCCGGTCAGGATCTGAAAACACCCGATCGCGACCTCGATCACGATCAGAACCACGACCGCGATCTCCAGGCGGAGCGAGCGCTGGGTGTCGATGATGTCGGTCAGTGCGTTGGCGGTCTCCGATACCGCGGAGAGCTTGCGCTCGAGCGTGTCGAGGCGCTCCTTCAACTCATATTCGTCCTCGAGACGCGAATAGAGCCGATCGAGCTCGGGCTTCTCCCAGAGCACGTCGGGCTTCTCGGCGATCGCGACGCGGCCGGCGACGCGCTGCTGCACCAAGAGGGCATTGCCGATCAATTGCAGGATGCCCTTGCGCCGGCGCGGCGTCCGGCCGTGCTCGGCAAGCTCCCGCGCAAACGGCTCGATCACGTCGAACACCGCGGCGACGCGGCGTTCGTCGCGCGCCAGCGACGTGCTCTTGGCGAGCGCATCCGCAACCAGCAGCAACCGGTCGTCGGAGAATTTGGCAAGGCAGATCGGCCCGCCCGGCTGGATCGCCTCGGCGGCCTCGTCGTTGCAAAGCTGCGCCTGCGCGATCTCCTCCTCATACGGGCTGAGCTCGCCGGTCACGCGCGACTTCAAATTGTCGATGACGACCTTCTCCTCCGAAGGCAGCAGGCCGATCAGCACCACGACGCCGTAACGGAAGATCACGACAAGGCCGGCGTGGACGCGGAAGGCAGCCGGAGTGGACGAGACCAGCGTCCCGATCTCCAGGCCGGAAGCATTGATGCGGTCTCCCAGCATCAGCGCGCGGATCCGTAAGGTCGGCGCAGTCCCCTGCTTCGGCGATGTTGGCGCCATACCAACGGCGAGTTGATCGGCGATCATGCAAGGCCTCCGTCACGGCGCAGCTACGAGTTAACGCGGTCGGGATCATGCCGAAACATTCGGCAATATTGCGGGCCCGCCCGTGACACATTTGGCTGCGATAGCGGGCGGCGGTTTACCATCGCACGCCGAAGCGCCGCCGGAAAGTTGCACTCGGCAACGCCGCGTGTTTATGACATCATCATAACGAGCTCCGCTTCCTTCCGAAGTGCAGACATTGAAGCCTCAATCATGTTGAGCGTCATCATTCCGACCGAAGGCGTCGAGCAGACGGCGGTCGCCACTCTGGCCGCGCTGGTTCCCGGTGCCGCCGCCGGAATCATCCGGGAAGTGCTCCTGGTCGACGGCACCCGCAACGGCGTCATCGAGCGCGTTGCCGACGTCGCAGGCTGCCGTTTCGTCGGCTTCGAGGGATCCTCGCAAGGCGCCGCACTCGCGGCCGGCGCGCTCCAGGCCCGCTCGCCCTGGCTGATGTTCCTGCCCGCGGGCGCGGTGCTGGAAACCGGCTGGATCGAGGAAACCACCCAATTCATCCAGGCCGTTGCGACCAGCGGCCGGGACCGGGCCGCGGTCTTCCGTTATGCGCGCTCGCCTTACGCCGATACCGGCTTGCGGGACATCCTCCGGGCCCTGGCGCGCAAGTTGGTCGGCCCGCTCGGCGACCAGGGACTTTTGATCGCGCGTGATCATTACGACCGGATCGGCGGCTACCCGCCGCAGGCCCGCCATTCCGAAGCGCGGCTGCTCCGGCGGCTCGGCCGTTCGTCCCGGACCATGCTGCGCAGCCGGATCGTCATGGTCACCTGAGGTCGCCGGATACTTGCCAAAGTCAAATAATTAATTGACAATGGCAATTATCGAGGTGCCCCCATGACGTTCACCAAGCCATTCGAAGCTACCGACCCCATCACCGCGGTCCGCGCCTTCAACCGCTTCTATACCCGCAAGCTCGGGGTGCTGGACCAACACCTTGGAAAGAGCCCGTTTTCGCTCAGCGAAGCCCGGGTCCTCTATGAACTCGCTCACCGCGACGACATGGCGGCGAAAGAGATCGGAATCGAGCTTGGTCTCGACCCCGGCTATCTCAGCCGCATCGTCCAGAACTTCGACGAGAAGGGGCTGATCACGCGAAAGCCCCTGCCCGCAGATCGCAGGCAACACCAGCTCAGCCTCACCGCCAAGGGCCGCCAGACCTTCGCCAAGCTCAATCAGAGCTCGCAAAGCGAGGTCGCCGCCATGCTGGCCGAGCTTTCTTCCGATGACGCAACGCGCCTCACGCAGGCGATGGCGACCATCGAGACCGTGCTGGAGCGACGTCGCAGCCAGCCTGCGGCCGTCATGCTGCGCAGCCATCGCGTCGGCGACATGGGCTGGGTCATCTCCCGGCAGGGCGCCGCCTATGCTGCGGACTACGGCTGGGATATCAGCTACGAGGCGCTGGTCGCTGAAATCTGCGCACAGTTCATCAAGAACTACGACGCCGCGCGCGAGCATTGCTGGATCGCGGAAGTGGACGGTGAGCCGGTCGGATCGATCTTCCTGGTCAAGGCCACGGACGAGATCGCGAAACTCCGCCTGTTGCAGGTCGAGAAGAAAGCACGGGGCCTCGGTGTCGGCCGTGCGCTGGTGGAGCAATGCCTTCAGGGCGCGCGTGAGAGGGGCTACAGCAAGATGACGCTGTGGACGCAGAGCATCCTGGTGGCCGCGCGCGGCATCTACAAGAGCGCCGGATTCAAGCTCGTGAAGGAGGAGAAGCACCACAGCTTCGGTGCTGATCTGGTGGGCGAGACCTGGGAGCGGGATCTGTGACTGTCTTTATCTAACAACGCGCGCCGTGACCTTACCCTCCCCTGGAGGGTAATCCGTGCCGCGATCAGCTGGACATCATCCGCAGCACACTACGCCGTCGCGCCTTGCGCCTTCGGCCGGCGCAAATGCTCGTCCAGCCGCGGCATGATCTCGACGAAATTGCAGGGGCGCGTGCGGTAGTCGAGTTGGGCGGCCAGGATGCCGTCCCAGCCGTCGCGGCAGGCGCCGGGCGAGCCCGGCAGGCAGAAGATGTAGGTGGCACCGGCGACGCCCGCGGTGGCGCGGCTCTGGATCGTCGAGGTCCCGATCTTGGCGTGGCTCAGCATGTGGAAGGCAATCGAGAAACCGTCCATGCGCTTCTCGAACAGCGGCTCGATCGCCTCCGGCGTGACGTCGCGCCCCGTAAAGCCGGTGCCGCCGGTGGTGATGACGACGTCGACGCCGCTATCTGCGATCCAGCGACGGACGACGGCACGGATCGCCTCGACGTCGTCGGTGACGATCTCGCGCGCGGCGAGATGATGGCCGGCCGCGGTGAGACGATCGGCCAGCGTCTGGCCGGACTTGTCATCGCTGAGCGCGCGCGTGTCGGAGACGGTGAGCACCGCGATATTGAGCGGGATGAACTGCTTGGTTTCGTCGATCGAGGCCACGTCTTCACTCCTGCTTCCCAACCACCGCCGTCATCCTGAGGTGCGCGCTGTGCAGTGCAAACACTGCGCAGCGAGCCTCGAAGGATGGGCCGCGAGCTCCGCCATCCTTCGAGGCTCGCCAAGAGGCGAGCACCTCAGGATGACGCCACTACTCCTGGAGTTCCCGCTGCGCAATTGCGCATCATAGTTCACGCGGCGCACGTCCAGGAGCGGAGACTACAGCGCCCCGCCGCCGAACGTGTTGCAGGCCTGGACCGTGCCCTGCTGGTAGCCGGTCATGAACCATTGCTTGCGTTGCGCCGCCGAGCCGTGGGTGAAGGAGTCCGGCACGACGCGCCCCGTGGCCTGGCGCTGCAGCGTATCGTCGCCGATCGCGCTTGCCGTGGTCAGCGCGGCGTCGATGTCACCGGCTTCCAGGAAGTTGGGACGCTTCTTCGCCTCGCGGTTGACCCAGACGCCGGACAGGCAGTCGGCCTGCAGCTCGACCTTGACCTGGAGCGCGTTGGCCTCCGCCTTGGAGCCGGCCTGCTGCTGCAGGCGCGTCACGCGCGGGATGATGCCGAGCAGGTTCTGGATGTGATGCCCGGCTTCATGCGCGATGATGTAGGCGGTCGTGAAATTGCACGCCGACTTGCCGGAGCAACCGCGGAAGCGCGTCTCGACCTCGCGGAAGAACGAGGTGTCGAGGAAGATGGTGCGGTCCGGCGGGCAGTAGAACGGCCCCATCGCCGACTCTGCCCGGCCGCAGCGGCCGCCATTGGTGACGTTGCGGAACAGCACGACCTTCGGGCCGGTGTAGGACTGGCCCGAGGCCTGGAAGATCTCGCTCCAACGGTCGTCGATCTCGCCGAGAATGCCTGATATCATGCTGCCCATCTCGTCGGTCGGCGCGCCGCGCTTGGCGGTCGAAGACGACTGGCGATCGGTCTGGTAGCTCGGCGCCTGGCCGCCGCCGGTGAGGATCTCGGCGCCGCCGATCAGGATGCGCGGATCGATGCCGAAGGCATAGCCGACCAGACCGAGCACGATGATCGTGCCGATGCCGAGCCCACCGCCGCCCATGGGCAGGCCGAACCCGCCTCCGCCACCGCCGCCTCCACCATCGTCGCGACGATCCTCGATGTCGTCGCTGCGGCGGAAATCATCGTAGCGCATGGCGGGTTTCCCTCAGTCCTCGATTGGCATCAATTGGGCGCAGAAGCGCGAAAGCTCAACGCGCCACACACGTAAAATTTCCGTTGCTTTTATCAATATCCCGCTCGGCAATTATTGCCTAGTGCGACAGCACGCCGATGCCAGCAATTTTTTCCGAGGGTCTGGCAATTTTTTCCGAGAGAAATTTGTAGCCTTTTTGAAGCCATGATTGCTTCCGCGGCCCGAGCAAACACGAAATCCACTATAAAACACGGCGAATGCGCGCGACGAGATGCACGCAGAACGCGACGCGCGGTCTGCTCAACAAAACGGCGGGTTAAGTCGATTTTTACTTTGCCGCTTCATTGTAACGGTCAGTCGGTTGTTTGGTCCCGCGTCGCCGACAGCGTCGCCTGAGTCAGAGTTCTTGAGTCATGGTAGAGTCGCGTCGCGGGGCGTCTGCAAGGGCGCCCCGCACAAATTTTGAGTCTCCGTCGCATCGAATCATCCTCGGCGATTGCGTCGCCGAGATGTCGAAGCTTCAGGCAGGTTCGGTCGATCTCGTGTTCGCCGATCCGCCCTACAATCTCCAGCTCAAGGGCGATCTCAAGCGCCCCGACGAGTCCCACGTCGACGCCGTCGACGACGACTGGGACAAGTTCGATTCATTCTCCGCCTATGACGATTTCACCCGCGCCTGGCTGCTTGCCGCACGCCGCGCGATGAAGCCGTCGGCGACGATCTGGGTGATCGGCTCCTACCACAACATCTTCCGCGTCGGCGCGATCATGCAGGATCTCGGCTTCTGGCTCCTGAACGACATCGTGTGGCGCAAGTCGAACCCGATGCCGAATTTCCGCGGCCGTCGCTTCACCAACGCGCACGAGACCATGATCTGGGCCGCGCGTGACGAGAAGGCCAAGGGCTACACGTTCAATTACGAGGCGCTGAAGGCCGCCAATGAGGACGTGCAGGCACGCTCCGACTGGCTGATCCCGCTCTGCACCGGCGAGGAGCGCCTGAAGGGCGCCGACGGAAAGAAAGTGCACCCGACGCAGAAGCCGGAAGGCCTGCTGGCGCGCGTGCTGCTGTCCTCCTCGAAGCCCGGCGATCTCGTGATCGATCCCTTCAACGGCACCGGCACCACCGGCGCCGTCGCAAAGCGCCTCGGCCGTTCCTATATCGGCTTCGAGCGCGACAAGACCTATGCAAAGGCCGCCGAGCAGCGCATCGCCAAGGTCGAGCCGCTGCCGGAAGAGAGCCTCGCCCCGTTCATGACCGCGCGCGAAGCCCCGCGCGTGGCGTTCTCCGAATTGATCGAGCGCGGCATGATCATGCCGGGCACGAAGCTGTTCGACGCCAAGAAGAAGCTCGGCGCGCTGGTCCGTGCCGACGGCGCCATCATGTTCGGCGACAAGGTCGGCTCGATCCACCGTATCGGCGCGGTGGCGCAAGGCGCCCAGGCCTGCAACGGCTGGACGTTCTGGCATATCGAGACCAAGAAGGGTCTCAAGCTGATCGACGAGCTGCGCGCCGAAATCCGCGCCGGCATGGCGGCGGAGTAGCCGCCTTACCGGTCTCGGGTGGGCAAAGCAAAGCCTGCCTACGCTTTCATCATGATTATAGAAAGATCGCGGGCATGGCGCTTTGCGCCTTTGCTCACCCTACGGCACCTTGAATGCCGCAAGAGCCGGGACTAGATTCCCCCGATCAGCCCGTCCTGATCGGTCCTCCCATGCGACGACAGTCCGAGACATTGCTGCTGGTGCCGCTGCTGCCGATCTTCCTGCTCGGCATGTTCCCGATGTTCCTGATCGCCCTGCTCGGATTCTTCGGCCTCGCGCTGTTTGGCGTGCTCGTGATCTCTGTCGGGCTCGCCAGCAGCAACGAGGCGCACGACAATTTCAATCACGACGTCATCGTGCACGGCTATGCCCGCGGCTCGGAGCGCGCCGCGCGGGCCTCCGACATGCATCTGGCCGCGCGGCTCGGGCTGCGCCTGGAGGCGGTCGGCGCGGCGATGGTCCTTACGGCGGCGATCGGCCTTTGTTACGCCGGCTGATCTGCGCACAGCGCAGATACCGCCCGGCAAACTCGCCGGTTGCCCTCTCCGACGAGGTTCGGGCAAGAGAAAGGCGCCAGCGGCAACGATGCTGCGTTCGCTCTCGGCACGAAATATTGGCAACAAACTCTGGGGAGATGTGTGATGCTCAAATTCTATTTCAACGGCTCGCCGAACCCGACCAAGGTCGCGCTCTACCTGGAAGAGGTCGGCCTTCCCTTCGAGCCGGTGAAGATCGACACCCGCAAGGGCGAGCAGTTCACATCCGACTATCTGAAGGTCAATCCGAACGGCAAGGTGCCGGCGATCGACGACAACGGGACGATCGTGTTCGACTCGAACGCCATCCTGCTCTATCTCGCCGAGAAGACCGGCAAGTTCCTGCCCGCCGCCAGCGTGCGCGGCGAGACGCTGTCATGGCTGATGTTCATCGCGACCGGCGTCGGGCCGTATTCGGGCCAGGCCGTGCACTTCAAGCACTTCGCGCCGAAGGACCAGAACCACGACTACGCCCATAACCGCTATCAGTACGAGACCGATCGCCACTACAAGATTCTCGACGCGCACCTCAAAGGCCGCCGCTACATGGTCGGCGACGACTATTCCATCGTCGACATGGCGCTGTGGGGCTGGGCGCGGATGCTGCCGTTCAAGCTCGGCGACGACGCCTTCGCGCGCTATCCCAACGTGAAACGGCTGGTGGACGAAATCTCGGCACGGCCCGCGGCCGCCCGCGCGATCGCGCTGAAGGACAAGTTCACCTTCAAGGCCGAGATGGACGACGAGGCGCGCGCCAACATGTTCAAGCACATGACGACCAAGGTCGCCTGATCGCACCGCGCTTGTCGGGCCACGCGCATGCGCGTGGCCCTTTGCTTTTCAGTCCTCAGGCGGCGTGGACCGAGCTCAGGAATTTTGCGACTTCCTGCTTCAGGCGGTTGCTGTCCGCCGACAGCGAGCGCGCCGCGGACAGCACCTGCGATGACGCCGATCCGGTGTCGGAAGCGCCGCGCTGCACGTCGCCGATATTGGACGACACCCGCTCCGTGCCATGCGCGGCCTGCTGGACGTTGCGCGAAATCTCCTGCGTCGCCGCGCCCTGCTGCTCCACGGCGGCCGCGACCGTCGAGGAGATCTCCGACAGCCGCTCGATGGTGCCGCTGATTTCCCGGATGGCGCCGACGGATTGCTCGGTGGCGGCCTGGATGTTGGAGATCTGCTGGCCGATTTCGCCGGTGGCCTTGGCGGTCTGCTCGGCGAGCGCCTTTACCTCGGAGGCGACCACGGCAAAGCCGCGGCCGGCATCGCCCGCGCGCGCCGCCTCGATGGTGGCGTTCAGTGCCAGCAGATTGGTCTGGCCGGCGATCGTGCTGATCAGCTCGACCACGTCGCCGATCCGTGCCGCGGCCTTGGAGAGCTCCCCGACGCGCGCGTTGGTCCGGCTCGCCTGACCGACGGCCTCGCCGGCGATGCGCGCGGATTCCTGCACCTGCCGCGCGATCTCGGACACCGAGGAGGAGAGTTCCTCGGTCGCCGAGGCCACCGCCTGGACATTGGCCGAGGCCTCCTGCGAGGCGCTGGCAACCTCCGTCGACAAATCCTGCGCCCGCGAGGCGGTCGTGGTCAGCGTGCCGGCGGAGGCTTCGAGCTCATTCGATGCCGACGACACCGTATTCACGATCTCGCCCACCGCCTGCTCGAACTGGTCGGCCAGCCTGACCATGTCCTTCTTGCGGCTTTCGGCCTGCCGCGCCTCGAGCTCGGACTGTTCGCCGCGCATCCGCTCGGTCTCGACCATGTTGTCCTTGAAGACCTGGATCGCCTTGGCCATGTCGCCGATCTCGTCGGCCTTGCCGCGGCCGGGGATTTCGACCGCGAGATTGCCGCCGGCGAGCAACCCCATCGCACGCGTCATCGAAGCCAGGGGGCCAACGATGCTGCGGGCAATCAGGAAGGCGACGATACCGCCGAACAGGACGGCAAGGACGCCCGCGATGATCTGCACCGAGGTCGTTCCCTCGATCACGGCCTCGGCCGCAGTGCGCGATTCCTTGTAATCCTTCTTCAGAGTCGTTTCGGCGACCTTGAGCTTGCCGATGCTCTCGACGATGAGCGGCGCCAGGTTCTTGTGGTAGATCTCGTCGGCCTGGAGCATCGCGGCGGAAGTCGTCTCGAATGCGGATTTGTAGATCCCGAGCGCGGTCTTCACCGGGCCAAGTGTGTTGCGCAGCTCGCTCGCCTGCGGATTCTTTTCGAGCGCGGAAAGCCGCTGCATCGCCCTGTCCACATTGGTCCTGAACGTCGCGGGCCCCTTGGTGTCGCGCAGGGCCAGGAAGCGCCAGCTTGCGATCTGGACCTGGAGCAGCCTGGATTCGAGGTCGGCGACGATGGCCGCGGTATCCTCGTCGACGGCCGCACGCGCCACATCGACGAGCTTGGCCATCTTGACGGCCAGGTCCTCGCCGCTCGGCAGCAACGTCGCCTTGCCCGTCCTTGCCTCGTTGACGGCGTCTCCGAGATTGTCACGCAGCCGTCGCATCTTGCCGATTTCGTCGATCAGGCCGTTGTAGAGCGCGCGGCGCTCTTCCGAGAGCGTCCCCTTCGCGCCGACCCGCAGCAGTTCGGTCGCCGCGGTTTCCCGCTCCTGCGCCTCCTTCATCGCCGGCTCATTGGCATCGTAGACGTAGCGCAGATTGGCGCGCTGGATCGCCTGCAGATGGGTGGATATCTCCAACACCCGTGCCGTGCTGTCCGAAAGCGCGGATTGTCTTGCGACCTGATCCTGCACCGAGCGCAAATTCCAGACGGCGACCACCGCCATCACGAGACCAACCGCCACCAAGGCCATGAAGCCTGCGTACAGGCGTCCCCTGATCCGCAAACGAAACTTCGGCATTCCCACTGTCCACCCAGATGCATTCCACTTCGAGCGGCCGAACGATTCCGGCGATCGTCACCGGCCACCCCGGCAGCCGCGCGTCGCGTCCTTGCGACCCACGCTGCACCGCGACACAATGGGGGACACTCGTTAATTGAACCTTCAAATTCTTCGCGCGTGCGCGCATCGGCGCACCTAAGGTCTGCTGATTTTATCGGCAGCCATGCAAAGTCGTGCGGGAATTCGCGAGGCGCGTGCACAGCTCATGTCGGCTCGGCGCTGGCCTGCTGCAATTTGCCGAGCGCGTTCTCGACCACTTCGAGCGTATACGGCTTCTGGACGACCGGAGCCGATGCCAGTTGCTCCGGGATCGGCGCGCGTTCGCCATAGCCGGTTGCGAAGATGAAGGGCACGCCGATCTCCTTCAGCTTCTGCGCCACCTTGATGCTGCTCTCGGTGCCGAGGTTGAGATCGAGCAGGGCAAAGCTCGGCCGCGTGCGCTCGATCGAGCGCAGCGCCTGGTCGACGGTTGCGGCGGTGTCGACGTGGCGGGCCCCGAGATCGAGCAGGATGACCTCCGCCGCCATCGCGATGATCAAATTGTCCTCGACGATCAGCGCAGTCTCGGAGATCCGGGGACGGCTGGACTGCTGCTCCTCGATACGCATGGCGGCTCCTGCTATTGACGGGACCAGTTCGACGAAATTGGGGGGAATGACGAACTTCGCCTGCACGCCCAGAAGATCGAAGCGGATCTCGGCATCGCCCTTGAGATCGAACGGCACCGAGCGCTCGATGATGGTGGTGCCGAAGCCACGCCGCGAGGGTGGCTGCACCGGCGGTCCGCCGGTTTCCTTCCATTCGATCACGAGGCTCGACGAAGGGTCGAGGCGCCAGACCACCTCGACGCTTCCCGTGGAATCGGCGAGCGCGCCGTATTTGGCGGAATTGGTCATCATCTCGTGGACGACGAGGGCCAGCGTGGCAAACGCCTTGGGATCGAGCGCGACGTCCGGCCCGCCCATCTTCACCCGGCCGGCGCGCGCCCCGAGATAGGCGCCGGCCTCCGATTCGACGAGGGTCCGCAGCGCCACCGGCGCCCAGTTCAGATTGGTGATCTGGTCGTGGGCGCGGGCCAGGGCCTGGATGCGACCGCCGAGAACGCCGGCAAACTCGTCCACGCTCGTCGCCGTGTCCTTGCTTTGCGCCACCAGCGCCCGGACCAGGCTCAGGATGTTGCGGACACGGTGATTGAGCTCGGCGATCATCAGCTCCTGCCGCTCCTGCGCACCACGGCGCTCGCGGGCGGCAAGGTCCGACAATTGCAGGATCACTTCCAGCAGCGTGACGCGCAAGCTCTCGGCGATGCGGATGTCGGCCGCCGACCACGGCTTCGACTGTCCTGCCACCGTCTCCTGCCAGAGCTCGAAACTCTTGCGCGGCGTCAGCCGCGGCCCGTTCGGGCCCTCGTCGTAGACCTTGTCGGGAGCGCCGGCCCAGTTCACCGAGCGCGTGACCTCGCGCCGGAAGAAGATCAGGCAGTCGCGCGGCGTCCGTGAGATCGGAATGGCGAGAAAGCCCGCCGCGCGGTCGCGGAACGCCTGGCCGGCGGCATAGACCTTGGCGATCTCGGCGCTGGCGAAGATCCGTCCCGGGGAGGCCCGGTTGATGAAGGCGACGAGATCCTTCACCTCGTCCTCGGTCGGCGTCTCGCCCTGGAGCGCGATCTTGTTGTCGGACCACACCGCGACGCCGTCGCAGTCGATCATGTTACGGTAGTCCCCGAGGAAGTCGACAATGGCGCGGCGGCTGTGCTCGTGCGAGGCCGCGGTCTCGATCAAGCGCTCCTGGACCTGATGGGCGCGGGCCTCATAGCTGACGTCGCCCTCGCGCTCGCGGCCCTCGACGATCCAGGAAAACATCTGCCCGAATAGCTCGGCCGCGGTGCGCTTCTCGAACGAGATGTAACGCGACGAATAATGATGGCAGGCGAACAGGCCCCAGAGCTTGCCGTCGCGCAAGATCGACACCGACATCGACGCGCCGACGCCCATGTTGCGCAGATATTCGATGTGGATCGGCGAGACCGAGCGCAGCACGCTCATCGAGAGGTCGAGCAGCCCGGCATTGTGCGTCGGGATGGACACCAGCGCAGCCGGCCTGGCGTCGATGTCGGCGATGATGCGCAGCCAGTTGCGCTGATAGAGGATGCGGGCCTGCCGGGGAATGTCGGAGGCCGGATAATGCAGGCCGAGGAAGGATTCGAGCCCGGCTTCCGCAGTCTCGGCGATGACCTCCCCGGACCCGTCCGGATGAAACTGATAGACCATGACCCGGTCGAAGCCGGTCAGCACCTTGAGCTGGCGCGCTGCCTCGCGGGCAAGCTCGCTCATGCCCCGCGTCTTGCGGACGCGCTCCAGCATCAGGCGAACGAGCTCACCGGAATTGACGCCGGGCTCGTTGACGCTGGGCTCCGCCTCGATCACGAGATAGACGCCGGAGAAATGGATCGAGAGATCGTAGACCGGCTTGCCGTCCTGCAGCACGACGCCGAACATGCGCTCCGTCGCATCCGGGCCGCTCAGATGATCGACGCGGCCGCGGATGGCCTCGACCGCGGCCTCCGAGAACACCCGCGACAGGGGCTGCTGGAGCAGATCGGCGATCTCGGTCCCGAGAAAGCTGCCGGCATTCTCGGACGCCATGCAGATCGTGAAATCGGAAAGCACCGTGAGCAGGAAACCGAACGGCTGCACGCTGCCGGGAACGTGGATCGGCTCACGATCGCAATTGGTGAGATTGACCGCCTCGTTCATGCGCGGTCCGCCGCACGCTCGAACGCGGCGAAAGCGGCCCGCGCCGCCGCGATCACCTCGACCTCGTCGCAGACCTCTTCGCTTTCCAGCTTGGACAGGAAGCTCTGCCAGAGCCGCTTGCCTGCCCCGTGGCGAAGATAGCTGGTGGCCTCCGTCATGCGCGGATCGCTGGCCTCCGCGACCTCCTTCAGCAGGAACTTGGCCCCGAGCCGGGAGCCCTCCAGCACATACATCGTACCGAGCATTCCGCCGGGCGTCAGCGGCGGTACCGACACGGTGGATTGCGCGGCGCTGCCGAGCCGTCCGAGATCAGCCGCGATCGCGGCACTGCGCGACCGCTCCGGCCAGTCCGGAAACATGCCGGCGACACCCGCTTCGACAAGCGCGGCTTCGAGCGGAAGAAGCGCGCCGGCGCTGGCTTCGAGAAAGCGACGATAGCCCGCCACGACGGTGAGATCGAATGAGGATAGTTGCGCATCGAGCTCTCGATGCACGGCCGAGGTCGCATCTCTCAATCGTTCACGGAGTCCGGGAAAGCTGCAGCCAACCTGTGTCGAAACGTCCGAAACCCCAGCCAGCATGAAATTCCCAAGCGCGCGCGATGTCGAGGGCGCAATTGCCCCGGAAGCGAGGGAAACGCCGGCGGAACCGAAAAGGTTCCGCCGGCCCTGGAAAATCCGGGACGCGATCGTCGGCCTCCTATTTCCGTCGGCGGGGCTTGCGGAGCTCGTACATGATCTCCGCCCTGGTCATCCCGCAATCCAGAAGCTCCCGTTCGGTCATGGTGGCGAGTTGATCCCGGGCCCGGGACCGTTCGCGCCTGACACGGACCATCTCGATCAGGGCCTGCCAGGCCCGCACGAGCCTCACCGGCTCGGCCTGATGACATCGGCCGGCGGTGACGGCGCTCACGCCCCTCAGCTCGCAGCCCTCACCTGCGCCTGCGGAAAAGGTCCGAGCGCTTTCTCCGTCAGGATCGAGTCGCAATATTCCCGGATTTCCTTGATCCTTCCGTCCTCCAGACGAAACACCAGGCAATAGTCGTTGTCGTAACGCACGCCCTCAGGCGTGACGTTGTCGCCCTTGGCTTCCACGACGACCACATCGCCGTCGGCGATGAAGCGGTGCGCGACCGTGCGCGTGCGGTCGCGCAGGCGGCTGCGCACATAGCCGTGGAGATCGTTGAGGATCGCCGCCTTGCCCGAAAAGGTGCGCGACCAGGAATACTGACCCGTCACGATCCATTTGGCATCTTCGGCAAGGCTTGTGGTGAACAGGGCGCGATCGCGTGCGGCCGGATCGGGATTGGCGGCGGCGGCGAAAATGTCCTGCAGCAGTTTCTTGTTGGCGGCAGCGCTCATGGCGGCATCTCCGTGTTGTGGGAACGCCCCGATGATCGCCGCGGCATCGAAATTCTTCAAATCGATAGAGAATATGATATCTATTCGTCCTATGAATTTGACTTCCCTCGACCTCAACTTGTTGACCGCGCTCGATGCGCTGTTGCGCGAGGCCAATGTCAGCCGCGCGGCCATGCGCATCGGCCTGTCACAGCCCGCGACCAGCCACGCGCTGCAGCGCCTGCGCGACATCTTCGGCGATCCGCTGCTGGTACGCACCGGCGCCCGCATGGAGCTGACGCCGCGGGCCCAGGCCCTGCGCGCGCCGCTGGCGCAGGCGCTCGACCAGGTGCGCGGACTGTTCGTGCCCGACGACTTCGACGCGGCACGCAGCGAGCGGCAATTCCGCCTGATGATGCCCGATCTCGCCGTCGAACTGTTGATGCCGCCGCTGATGGAGAAGGTGACGCGCCGCCCCCAACGTGCGCATCGACGTGGTGCCGTGGCGGGGATCGGCGATCTTCCACGCCGAGTTCGCCCGCACGATCGACCTCGTGATCTCGATCGGCAACGCCTTCAAGGGCTTTCACCGCCAGTTGCTCTACACCGACAGCGATGCCCTCGCCGTCCGACGCGGCCACCCCCTGGCCGCGAAGCTGAAGCGGCGCGAGACCTTCCTGGCGGCGCGCCATGTCGGCGTGATCATCCGCGGCAGCAATGAGGATCTGATCGACACCTGGCTGCGCGCCAAGGGCATCGAGCGGCACATCTCGCTGGTCGTGTCAGGCTATCTCGAAGCGCTGCACGTCACCGCTCGCACCGACCTCGTCGCCTTCGTGCCGCGCCGGCTGATCGCGGCGCTGTCGAAGCAGCTCGGCCTCGTCACGGTGACGCCGCCGCTCGACCCGGGGATCGACGAGCAGTTCATGTTCCACCCGACGCGGGCACAGATGGACCCCGGCTCGATCTGGCTGCGGCGGGTGATGCTGGAAACGGGGCGGGAGCTGGAGAAACGAAGGACTGGGTAGGTGGAGTTTCAACAAACTCGATGTCGTCCCGGACAAGCGCAGCAAAGCGGAGCGCCGATCCGGGACCCATAATCACAGGATGCGGTTCGGCGAAGACTGGTCGTTCGGGATCGCTACCGATCGCAATCGATGGATTCCGCGGTATGGGTCCCGGGTCTGCGCTCGCGCTTGCCCGGGACGACACCGCGTATTTGTCACGCCTTCTGCGCGGCCATCACCTTGGCCACGGCAGGACGGTCCGACATGCGCTTGAAATGATCGGCGATCTTCGGCGTCGCGTTGATGTCGACGCTGTCGCCTTCGAGCCAGGTCGAAAGCGTAAAGAGATAGGGATCGCAGATCGTGTACTGCTCGCCCATCACCCACGGCCCCCTGAACATCTTCTGCTCCATCAGCGCGAAACAGGCGGCCATGGTCTGGGGGACCTTCGCCTTCATGTCGGCGAACGAGCTCTCCTGCGTCGCCCAGCGCGCGCCGCGCATCTTGTGGGCATGATTGATGTGCACGGTCGAGCACAGATACGAGTTGAACGACTGCACCTGGGCGAAATCGAAGGGATCGTCGAGCGGCGCCAGCTTCGCCTTGGCGAACGTCTGGGCGACGTAGGCCAGCATCGCCGGCGTCTCGGTCAGGATGCCGCGATCGGTCACGAGCGCCGGCACGCGGCCCTTCGGGTTGATCTTGAGATAGTCCGGGCTGTTCTGCTGGTTGTCCTTGAAGCTCAGCCGTTCGGCCGTGTAGTCGGCGCCGGCCTCCTCCAGGGTGATGTAGGTGGCGAGCGCGCAGGTGCCGGTGGCGTAGTAGAGCTTGAGCATGTCGGACCTCATGGGGGAAAACCCGAGGTTAACGGCCCTCAGCGGCGCCGTCCATAGGGACCTCTTCGCAGTTGCCCACCGCCATCAGGCTGTGCGAAGACGCCGTCAATCGGAGGGGGATTGGTCATGACGGTACTCATCGCCGGTGGGGGCATCGGCGGGTTGACGCTTGCGCTCAGCCTGCACGAAATCGGCGTTCCCGTAAAAGTGTTCGAGAGCGTCGCCGAACTGAAGCCGCTCGGCGTCGGCATCAACGTGCTGCCGCATGCAGTGCGCGAGCTGATCGAGCTCGGGCTGCTGGACAGACTGGACGCCAGCGGCGTGCGGACGCGCGAGCTCGCCTATTTCTCCAAGCACGGCAAGCCGATCTGGAGCGAGCCGCGCGGGCTCGAGGCCGGCTACAAATGGCCGCAATTCTCGATCCACCGCGGCACGCTGCAGCAGCTCCTGCTCGACACAGCGGTCGAGCGGCTCGGCCGCGACAACATCCTCACCAGCCATCATCTGACCGGCTGGACCGAAACCGCGAACGGCGTGCGCGCCGACTTCATCGACCGGGCGACCGGCAAGGCGGCCGGGACTTACGAAGGCGCGATCCTGATCGCCGCCGACGGCATCCATTCCGCCGCGCGAGAAAAGCTCTATCCGAACGAGGGGCCACCGATCTGGAACGGCCGCATCCTCTGGCGCGGCGTCACGCCGGCGAAGGCCTTCCTCACCGGCCGCACCATGATCATGGCCGGCCACGAGATCCTGAAATTCGTCTGCTATCCCATCAGCAAGGAGCCGGACGCAAACGGCAACCATCTGATCAACTGGGTCGCCGAACGCCATATGCCGCCGACCTACCAGTGGCGGCGCGAGGACTATAACCGCACGGCGCGGCTGGAGGAGTTCCTGCCCTGGTTCGAGAGCTGGCAGTTCGACTGGCTTGACGTACCCGGCCTGATCCGAAACTGCCCGCATGCCTACGAATATCCGCTGGTGGACCGCGATCCGGTCTCGCAATGGACCTTCGGCAAGGTCACGCTGATGGGCGATGCCGCGCATCCGATGTACCCGATCGGCTCCAACGGCGCCTCGCAGGCGATCCTCGATGCCCGCACCATCACCCGCGAGATCCTGGCGCACGGCCCGACGACCGCAGCGCTGCTCGCCTATGAGGCCGAACGGCGGCCCGCGACCACCGACCTCGTCCTGCTTAACCGCAAGAACGGCCCCGAGCAGGTGATGCAACTGGTCGAGGAGCGCGCGCCCGACGGATACAAGGTAGTCACCGACGTGCTGTCGCAAAAGGAGTTGGAAGACATCGCCGCCAACTACAAGCGCGTCGCCGGCTTCCAGGTCGAGGCGCTGAATGCCAAACCGCCGATCGTGAGCAGGAACGCGCGGGCGAGTAGCTGAACTCTCGCACCACGCGAGATGCGCATGAATGTGCCCTCGCCCCTTGCGGGAGAGGGCAGCGACGCAGGTAGATGCGAGCTCACTCGGGTGAGGGTTGTCTCGGCGAGTTCGTCTCTCGCGATTTGAACTCGCGGAGAGATACCCCTTATCCGGCGCTTCGCGCCACCTTCTCCCGCAAGGGGAGAAGGGAAGTGGCGCGCGTGGCTAGCTCATCACTTCACCACCCGCGCCGCCTCCAGCAGCCGCTCGCTCGCGCTCGCCGTCGCCAGCACAGTCCCGTCCTCCGACATCAGCCTGGCCTCGACGAAGGCGATGGTCTTGCCGAGCTGGGTCACCCTGGCTTCGCCAATGATCGGCCCGGGTTTTGCGGGGCTGAGGAAATTCACGGTCATGCTGATTGTGGTGGTGTAGAGCCGGCCTCCGCTCATCACCAGCACGGCCGGACCCATGGTGTCATCGAGCATGGCCGAGAGCATGCCGCCCTGGATGAAGCCCGCCGGATTGCAGAACTCAGGCTTGCCCTCGAAGGAGAGCCTGATCCAGCCCTCCTCGGGCCGGGCATCGAGCAGCCGCCAGCCGAGCAACTCGGCGCAGGGCGGTCTTGGAAAATCGTCGAGCGCGGTCTTGACCATGCGGCACCTCCACTGCTTCGAGGCATAGCGCAGGCCTGCTGACAGCCTCCTGTCAGCAGCGACAGGCGACAGCCCGGCTCGGCCGCAGCAATGGAACTCGTGGAACCCGAAGCATTCAGCTCGCTTCAACCAAACGGATTCACGACCGATTCAATACGATCCAATTGGGAAATCCGCCGGTAAGCGGTTGGCAGTTACCTCATGAGACAAGCGATGGCGAAACCGGAGCTTTTCCATGCGGACCTTCCTGCAACGGGCAATTGACCGCCTGCACGCCATCGAAGATCGACTGACGGTGCGGACGCAGATCGCCGCGGCCGTTGCCGCGATGTCGATCGTGCTGGTCGGGACACTGGCCGCCGGCGCGGCGCTCATCAGCTACAGAAACACCTCGGCCTTGATCGAGAGCAGCCTGGCGGGGATCGCCTCCAGCACCTCCGGCCGGCTCGATCGCTTCATGGCGACGCGGCAGCAGGAAATGAAATTGTTCGCCGAGCTCCAGCCCATGCAGCGGCTCTGGCAGGGCAATCCCGACGAGTTGCGCAGCGCGCTCGAGGCGCTCCAGCATTCCTTCGATTTCGCCTGGATCGGCTTTGCTGATCTCGACGGCAACGTCGTCGCCTCGACCGGCGGCCTGCTGCAAGGAAAGTCGGTGGCCGCGCGCCCCTGGTTCAAGCAGGGCCTTGAAAAAATAGCCGTCGGCGACGTGCATGAGGCGATCCTGCTGGCCTCGTTGCTGATGCAGCGCGCCAACAACGAGCCCTATCGCTTCGTCGACATCGCCGTTCCCGTCCATGATGCCTCCGGCAATCTGCTCGGCGTGCTCGGCGGGCATCTGGATTGGACCTGGGCTTCCAGCCTGATCAAGGACGTCGAAGCCAATGACGGCAACACCGACACGCAGCTCTCGATCCTCAGCAAGGGCGGCATGGTGCTGGTCGGGCCGCAGAAGGAAACCATCCGCTATGCCGGCAATGAGCTCACCGACATCCTGAAGGCCCGCGACGGCACGTTCCAGGAGACGGCGGACGGGCGGCGAATGCTGACCGCGTTCCATGTCGGCCGCGGCTACCGCGACTATCAGGGATTGAACTGGATCGTCACCGCGAGCCAGCCGGCAAGCGTGGCGCTCAAGGCCGCGATCTCGTCGGCGCAGACGATCCTCGCGATCGGCGCGGTCATCGCCCTGATCGCGCTGTCGCTGGCCTGGCTGGTTTCGCGCCGGATCGCGGGTCCCATCATCGCCATCACCCAGGAAGCCGATCGCATCGGGCGCGCCCATGGCCCGACCATGCTGGCGCGGCAGAGCGGCTCCGCCGAGGTCGTCCAGCTCTCGCGCGCGTTGCGCTCGCTGCTTCGCCGCATCGGCCTCGCCGAAGAGCGCACCAAGGAAGCCGAGCTGCGCGCGACCGAAAACGCGATGCAGCTTCAGGAGGACATGCTGAAGCTGCGCCAGCTCGCCGACACCGATTTCATGACCGGCCTGATGAAACGCCGCTCGTTCCTCGCCGTTGCCGACGACGCCCTGGCGTTCTGCCGCCGCTACAAGCGCAACATGGCGACGCTGATGATCGACATCGACCATTTCAAGAAGATCAACGACACCCATGGCCACGCCGCCGGCGACGACGCCATCAGGCACGTCGCCGAGATCGTCAACCAGTCGATCCGGACCACCGACAAGGCCGCCCGCTTCGGGGGCGAGGAGTTCGTGGTGCTGCTGCGCGAGATCGACCAGGAGACGGCGGTGCTGCTCGCCGACCGCATCCGGACCTCGATCGAGAGCGCAAGGGTCAGCCACGACAACGTCGTCATCCCCCTCACCGTGTCGGTCGGGCTCGCCCTGTTCGACGAGAGCGACCGCGACGTGCAGGACGTGATCGAGCGCGCCGACCAGGGCCTCTATGTCGCCAAGAAGACCGGTCGCAACCGCACCTTCCTGATGCCGGCGGAGGACCAGCGCGCCGCACGCGCGGCCTGACGGGGTTTAGTCGAGCGCGTGCGCAATCACCTTGCGCATGACGTTCGGCAGCGCTTCATCGGCCAGCGTCGCGAGCGGGACCCAGCGCATGCCGGCCGGCGCCCGCGCGCGCGCCTTCGCCTTCGCGGTGTAGACCACCAACTCCAGCGGAAAATGCGTGAAGACGTGGGTGACCAGGCCCACCCTGCGCTGCCAGCGCGACAGCCCCTTCAATTCCGGCGCTTGCTGCTCCGCGGCCGAATCCTCCTGCCCTGCGAGCCAGTCCGAGCCTGGTACCTCGGTCATGCCGCCGAGCAGACCTTTTTCCGGCCGCGAGCGGACCAGCAATTCGTCGCCGCGCGTCACCACGAAAGCGGCGCCACGTCGCAGCGTTCCGCTCTTCTTCGGCGCCTTGCGCGGGAACGTCTCCTGCGTGCCTTGCTCACGCGCCGCGCAATCCTCGGTGAACGGACAGAGCGAGCAGGCCGGCTTCTTCGGCGTGCAGATCGAAGAGCCGAGATCCATCAGTGCCTGCGCGCTGTCGCCGGCGCGTGAATTGGCAAGCAGTGTCGATGCCAGTTGCTGGATCAGCGGCTTGGCTTGCGGCAGTTCCTCCTCGACCGCAAACAGGCGCGACACCACGCGCTCGATATTGCCGTCGACAGGCATGGTGTGGCGATCGAACGCGATCGCCGCGATCGCCGCCGCCGTGTACGGCCCGATCCCCGGCAGCGCGCGAAGCCCCTCCTCCGTGTCCGGAAAGCTGCCGCCATGCTCGCGCGTCACCGCAACCGCGCAGGCATGGAGATTGCGCGCACGCGAATAGTAGCCGAGCCCGGCCCACATCCTGAGCACGTCGTCCTGCGAGGCGTTGCCGAGCGCCGTCACATCGGGCCAGCGCGCGACGAATTTTTCGAAATAGGGTCCAACCGCCTTCACCGTGGTCTGCTGCAGCATGATCTCCGACAGCCAGACGCGGTAGGGATCCGACACCTCGCCGGGCATCGCGCGCCATGGCAGGCGGCGGCGGTGGCGGTCGTACCAGGAGAGCAGCAAGGTGGGACGGGCCGAACCTGCCGACTGCACTGGTTCCGGCTTGGCCTTGCGGGCGGATCTGGGGCTCATGCCTCCACTCTAGCGACCTCACGCCGATCTCTCCACGCCATGCCCGCGCTCGCCGCGGACATCCACGTCTTTCTTCGTGGCGGCTCACCCGAGATGCTATAAGGCCCCCCATGTCCAAATCCGGTCCCATCTTCAAACCCGGCCCGATCAGCGCCAAGCCGCTCGGGATCCTGCTCGACGACGTCTTTGCCGAGGCCTATGCCAAGCAGGGCTTTGCGGCGCGTGAGCTGGTGACGCGGTGGGCGCAGATTGCCGGGCCCGAGATCGCGGCCCATGCCGAGCCGCTGAAGATGCAGTGGCCGCGGCCGGTGGAGGGCCAGCCGCAGGAGCCGGCGACCCTGGTGCTGCGGGTCGAGGGGCCGATGGCGCTGGAGATCCAGCACTCGGCCGACGTGATCCTGGAGCGGGTCAACCGCTTCTTCGGCTGGAGCGCGGTCGGCAAGCTCGCCTTCCGCCAGGCCCCGCTGTCGCGGCCCCGCGCCCGGAGGCGACCCGGCCCGCCGGACCCCAAGAGCGTCGCCCAGGTGGCGGAGACCCTGGGGAAGATCGAGGATGAAGAACTGAAGACGGCGCTGGCCCGGCTCGGGGCCGCCATCAAGCGAAATTGAGCCTTATTTCGCGGCCAATCTGGACCCGTTTCTGCCGCTCGCCATTGCCTCAAACCACGTTTCAAGCTAGCGACAGGCCGCCTGAGCGGGAACCCCGACAGGCCCTTGGGCGAGACCACACCAATCCGGGAGCCGACCTTGATCATCACCCGCCGCGCCTTCACCACGATGCTGTCGCTGACCGGGCTTGCCGCGCTCGCCGGGCTCTCGCCGCTGCGGTTCGTCTCGGAGGCCTTCGCGCAATCGGCCGCCGACGTCGCCAAGCCGGTCTCGCTGCCCGACATGGCGCTCGGCCCCAAGGACGCCGCCGTCACCATCACCGAATACGCCTCGATGACCTGCCCGCACTGCGCCGCTTTCAACGAGCAGGTCTTCCCGAAGATCAAGAAGGAATACATCGACGCCGGCAAGGTGCGTTACATCTTCCGCGAGTTCCCGCTCGACATCAAAGCCGCCGCCGGCTCGATGCTGTCGCGCTGCATCGCCAAGGACGACGCACCGAAATACTTCGCCGTCACCGACATGCTGTTCCGCCAGCAGAACGACTGGGTGGTGAAGAACACCACCGAGACCCTGACGCGGATCGGCAAGCAGGCCGGCCTCACGCAAGCGCAGGTCGAAGCCTGCCTGAAGGACCAGGCGCTGCTCGACAAGATCGCCGCCGACCAGAAATACGCCAGCGACGTGCTGAAGGTCGATTCGACGCCGACCTTCTTCATCAACGGCGAGAAGATCAAGGGCGAGGCCTCGTTCGAGGAGTTCGCCAAGAAGATCAATCCGCTGCTGAAGAGCTGATTCGCTCGTCAAGATCCTGATTCGCATCTCGAAAGCCGTATCTTTCCCGGCATAAATCCCTTGGGAAAAGCGGCTTTCGCCGGTTGCCCTCGCGGCGCACCGCGGCCATTGTCCAGCCGCATGAGGCGCCTCGCGCGACTCGCCCCGGATAGCGACACTGCCTTCCATGGTATTGTCCCGGCAGGGGGATTCGCGCCTGCCAACAGAGATGCGTGCTTATGAAAATCACCCGCCTGCGACTTCACGGCTTCAAGTCCTTCGTTGAGCCCACGGACTTCGTCATCGAGCCCGGCCTGACCGGCGTGGTCGGGCCCAACGGTTGCGGCAAGTCGAATCTCGTCGAAGCGCTGCGCTGGGCGATGGGTGAAACCTCCTACAAGTCGCTACGCGCCGCCGACATGGACGCGGTGATCTTCGCCGGCTCCGGCAACCGTCCTGCGCGCAACCACGCCGAAGTGACGATGACGATCGACAACGCCGATCGCACCGCGCCCGCGGCGATGAACGACAGCCAGCTGCTCGAAATCTCCCGCCGCATCGAGCGCGAAGCCGGATCGGTCTATCGCATCAACGGCCGCGACGTGCGCGCCCGCGACGTGCAGATCCTGTTCGCCGACGCCGCCACCGGCGCGCGCTCGCCCGCGCTCGTCCACCAGGGCAAGATCGGCGAGATCATCCAGGCCAAGCCCGAGCAGCGCCGCCGCGTGCTGGAAGACGCCGCCGGTGTCGCCGGCCTGCACGCCCGCCGTCACGAGGCCGAGCTGCGGCTGAAGGCCGCTGAGACCAACCTCACCCGCGTCGAGGACGTGATCGGCCAGCTCTCCGGCCAGATGGAAGGCTTGAAGAAGCAGGCCCGCCAGGCCGTTCGCTATCGCGAGGTCGCGGCGAAGGTCCGTAAAGCGGAAGCCACGCTGTTTCATCTGCGCTGGATCGGCGCCCATGCCGACGTCAACGAATCCGGCCAGACCCATGACCTCGCCGTGCGCGAGATGGCCGAACGCACCCAGCACCAGGCCGAAGCGGCCCGCATCCAGGCGATCCGCGCCGCGGAGATGCCGGCGCTGCGCGATGCCGAAGCGCGCGCCGCAGCAGGCCTTCAGCGCCTGACCAATGCCCGCGAGTTGCTCGACCGCGAGGAAGAGCGCGCCAAGGAGCGCGTCGCCGAGCTCGAGCGCCGTCTCGCCCAGTTCGAAGGCGACATCTCGCGCGCTCAGCAGCAGACCATGGACGCCGACGTCGCGTTGCAGCGGCTCGACACCGAAGATGCCGAGTTGAAGGAAGAGATCAAGTCGCGCGTCGAGAAGCGCTCCGGCGTCGATGAACGCGTCGGCGAGGCCGAGGCGGTGCTGACCGAGACCGAGGCGCAGTTCGCCGAGCTCACCACGCAGCTCGCCGACCTCACCGCGAAGCGCAACCAGCTCGAAGCCAACGTCCGCACCCATCGCGACAAGCTCGCCCGGCTCGACCAGGAGATCGCGAACGTCGCCGCGGAAGAGCAGAAGCTCACCGAGGCGACCGGCGGTTTCGGCGATCTCGACGAGCTGACTGCTCTGGTGGAGACTGCGGAAGAGACGCTCGCGGCCTCGGAAGCCGCGGCACAGGCCAGCGAAGCTGCCCACGTCGCCGCGCGCCAGACGCTGGAATCCTCGCGCTCGCCGCTGGTCGAGGCCGACAAGCGCGCACAGCGGCTCGAAACCGAAGCGCGCACCATCTCCAAGATCCTCAACGGCGAGACCAAGAATCTGTGGCCGCCGATCATCGACGGCATCACCGTCGACAAGGGCTATGAGAAGGCCATCGGCGCCGCGCTCGGCGACGACCTCGATGCGCCGATCGATCCGTCGGCGCCGATGCGCTGGACCAATGTCGGTCACACCGAAGACGATCCGGCCCTGCCCGAAGGCGTCGAGCCGCTCGCGAGCCACGTTCAGGCCCCGGCCGAGCTGACGCGCCGCCTGGCGCAGATCGGCGTGGTGCCGCGCGAGCGCGGTGCCGAGCTGGTCTCGCAGCTCAAGACCGGCCAGCGTCTGGTCTCGCCCGAGGGCGACGTCTGGCGTTGGGACGGCTTCGTTGCCGCAGCTCACGCGCCAACCGGCGCCGCGCGGCGCCTCGCCGAGCGCGCCCGCCTCGTCGACATCGAGAACGAGCTGGAGCAGGCCCGCATCGACGCGCAGATCAAGCGTCAGGCGCTGGAGAACGCCGAGTCCGAGCTGCAGGTGGCGGCCAGCACCGAAGGTGCCAGCCGCGAAGCCTGGCGCGCCGCGCAGCGCGAGCTGAACGTCGCCCGCGAGCGCCACGCCAATGCCGAGCGCGAGATCAGCCGCCATGCCGCGCGCAAGGCGACGCTGTCCGAAGCACACAGCCGCCTCGCCGCCGACCGCGCCGAGGCCGAAGCGGCCTATGAATATGCCGAAGCGGGCATCTCCGAGCTGCCGTCGAGCGAGGACACCGAGACCCGTCTCGCCGCCGTCCGCAGCGACATCGAGGGCCACCGCCGCATGGCCGCGCAGGTTCGTGCCGAAGCGCAGGCGCTGGCCCGCGAGGCCGAGCTTGCCGACCGCCGCGTGCAGGCGATCCTCGCCGAGCGCACCGAGTGGGCGAACCGCAAGGAGAGCGCGGCCTCCCACATCGACACCATCCAGGCCCGTATCGCCGAGCTGACGATCGAGCGCGGCGAGCTCGAGAACGCGCCGGCCGTGTTCGCCGAGAAGCGCAGCGCGCTGATCACCGAGATCGAATACGCCGAAAACGACCGCCGCATGGCCGCCGACGCGCTCGCCACGGCCGAAAGCGCGATGGCGGAAACAGACCGCGTCGCCAAGCTGACGCTCGAAGCCCTCTCCAGTGCCCGCGAGGCCACCGCCCGCGCCGAGGAGCGCATGGAAGGCGCCCGTCGCCGGCTCGATGACATCGAGCGCGAGATCCGCGACATGCTCGAGGTCGAGCCGCAGGCCGTCGCCGGTCTCGCCGAGCTCGAGCCGGGTGCCGAGCTGCCGCCGCTGCACGACATCGAGGAAGACCTCGAAAAGATGCGCCGCGACCGCGAGCGCCTCGGCGCCGTCAATCTGCGCGCCGAGGAAGAGCTGCGCGAGGTCGAGACCCAGCACACGGGTCTGGTCACCGAACGCGACGACCTCGTGGAAGCCATCAAGCGGCTGCGCCAGGGCATCCAGAGCCTCAACAAGGAAGCGCGCGAGCGCCTCCTGACCTCGTTCGAGGTCGTCAACAACCACTTCAAGCGCCTGTTCGTCGAGCTGTTCGGCGGCGGCGAGGCCGCGCTGCACCTGATCGAGAGCGACGATCCGCTGGAAGCCGGTCTCGAAATCATCGCCAAGCCGCCGGGCAAGAAGCCGCAGACGCTGTCGCTGCTCTCGGGCGGCGAACAGGCCCTGACCGCGATGGCGCTGATCTTCGCGGTGTTCCTGACCAACCCGTCTCCGATCTGCGTGCTGGACGAAGTCGACGCGCCGCTCGACGACCACAACGTCGAACGGTACTGCAACCTGCTGCACGAGATGACCGGCTCGACCGACACGCGCTTCATCATCATCACGCACAACCCGATCACCATGGCGCGCATGAACCGTCTGTTCGGCGTCACCATGGCCGAGCGTGGCGTGTCGCAGCTGGTGTCGGTGAGCCTGTCCGAAGCGGTGGACATTCTCGACCAGAACGTGGCGTGAGGCGGCGGTTGCGCCACCCCCGCCGATGTCATCATCCGCCTTGTGCGCAAAATTGCGCACTGGGGCGAATGATCCAGTACGCCGCAGCGTCTCGATTTGACGGCACCGCCTCGGACTACTGGATGCCCCGCCTGCGCGGGGCATGACCGCGGAAGATGATCTCCCCCACCCTCCCCGCCGAACTCAAGGCCGCCCTCGACGGCAAGCTGCAGGGCTTCTCACGCACCGACGCGGCGCAGCGCTCGCAGAAGATCTCGACCAGCTACCGCGCCGGCGGCACCTCCGGCACGATCAAGTCCGAGGCCGATGCGCTCGCCTATGCGCTGGCGCGCATGCCCGCGACCTACGCGGCGGTGGCCGCGAGCCTCAATGCGCTGACGGAGATCGCGCCTGACCTCGCCCCGGAGACTCTGCTCGACGTGGGCGCCGGTCCGGGCACCGCGAGCTGGGCGGCGGCGGAAGCGTTTCCATCACTGCAGGATTTCACCCTGCTCGACGCCAACGCCACGCTCAGCCGGCTCGCGCTCGAACTGGCGCGCGACAGCACGCGATTGGCGGAGTGCCGCTATCTGCCCGGCGATGCCGGCGGCAACCTCGCCGAGGTCACGCAAGCCGATCTCGTGATCGCGAGCTATGTCATCGGCGAGCTCAGTGAGAGCGACCAGCGCGCCCTCGCCGCGGCGATGTGGGCCAAAGCGCGCCACGCGCTGCTCGTGATCGAGCCCGGCACGCCGGCCGGCTATGCCCGCATCCTCGCCCTGCGCCAGCAATTGATCGCCGCCGGCGCCTACGTCGCCACGCCCTGCCCGCACGAAAAGCCGTGCCCGCTCGTCGCGCCCGACTGGTGTCATTTCAACCAGCGCCTGCCGCGCTCTCAGGCGCACCGCCAGATCAAGGGCGCCGAGGTGCCGTTCGAGGACGAGCGCTTCATCTACGTCGCGCTGACCCGCACCCCGCCCACAACGCGCGCCGCGCGAGTGTTGGCGCCGCCGGATATCGGCAAGGCCGAGATCACCGCGAAACTCTGCACGGAGCAAGGCATCGAGCTCGCAAAGGTCCCGCGGCGCGACAAGGCGGCCTATGCAAGCGCCCGGCGCTGGCGCTGGGGCGACGCCGTCATTGCCGAAAGTTAACCTCGCGACCCGCTTTTGCCTTGAACGCGGGCGGCTCCCCATTCGACCAAGTCTTACCTCCCCTCTGCGCCGGGCTCTCAATCCGCGCCAATTTGGTCTAGGCTAGGCCCGCCTTCTTCCCCCTTCAGGAGTTCTCCATGTCGACCGGCTGGATCGTTCTCGGCGTCATCGTCGTTCTCGCTTTCGTGGCCTTCAGCGCCTACAACCGCCTGGTGGCGCTGAGCCAGCGCGTCGGCCAGGCCTTTGCCGATATCGACGTGCAACTCAAGCAGCGCCACGATCTGATCCCGAACCTCGTCGAGACGGTGAAGGGCTATGCCTCGCATGAGCGTGGCACGCTCGACGACGTCATCAAGGCGCGCAATTCGGCAATGTCGGCGCAAGGGCCTGCGCAGGTGTCCGCGGCCGAGAACCAGCTCTCCGGCGCGCTCGGCCGGCTGATCGCGCTGTCGGAGGCCTATCCGGATCTCAAGGCCAACGCCAATTTCCAGCAGCTCGCATCCGAGCTCTCCGACCTCGAGAACAAGATCGCGGCGAGCCGCCGCTTCTTCAACAACGCGGTCCAGGAATACAACACCGGCATCCAGCAGCTGCCCGCCGCCCTGTTCGCCGGCATGTTCGGCTTCACCAAGAAGGACTTCTTCGATCTCGGCGCGAGCCGTACCGAGGTCGAGGCCGCGCCGCAGGTGAAGTTCTGATCTCACGCCGATAGGCCGGCAGGGCACCCGCGTCATGGCCGCGTATGGTCTCTACACGCACATCGCCTCGAACAAGTTTCGTTCGATGCTCTTGCTGGGCGGCCTGTTCGCCCTGGTCTATGTGCTGGTCTATGCCGGCGCGCTGGTCGCCGAAGTCGTCATCAACGGCAACGGCACGGTCGCCTACTATCTGAGCCATGCCTTCCAGGACCTGAAAGTCGCCGCGCCCGTCGCGACGGTCGTGGCGGCGGTCTGGATCGTGATCGCCTATTTCTTCCACCAGTCGATGATCGACGCGGTGACCGGCGGCCACGACGTCACCCGGAAGGAAGAGCCGCGGCTCTACAATCTGCTCGAAAACCTCTGCATCTCGCGCGGCATCACCATGCCGAAGCTGAAGATCATGGAGAGCCCGGCGCTGAACGCTTTCGCGACCGGCCTCAATCCCCGGCAATATTCCATCACCGTCACCACGGGTCTCCTCGATGCGCTCGACGACAAGGAGATCGAGGCGGTGCTGGGCCACGAGCTGACCCACATCAAGAACGGCGACGTGCAGCTGATGGTGGTCGCCGTCATCATCGCCGGCGTGGTCGGCTTCTTCGGCGAATTGTTCTTCCGCCTGTTCACGAATTTCAGCTGGAGCTCCGGCTCCGGCGGCTCGTGGTCCTCGTCCTCGTCGTCGCGGTCGTCCTCGTCGTCGAGCGACAACAAGAATTCCGGCGGCGGCGCGGTGATCGTGATCATCATCGCGATCGTGCTGATCGTCGTGGCCTGGCTGCTGTCCCAGGTGGTCAAGCTCGCTCTGTCGCGGTCGCGCGAATATCTTGCCGACGCCGGCTCTGTCGAGCTGACGAAAGATCCCGACGCCATGATCTCGGCGCTGCGCAAGATCGAGAATCGCGGCGAGCTCCCCGGCGCGACCTCGGCGGTGATGGAGCTCTGCGTCGACAATCCCCGCGAGGGCTTTGCCGATCTGTTCGCAACCCACCCCTCGGTGCAATCCAGGGTCGATGCCTTGGTCAAGTTTGCCGGCGGCCACGACCCCGGCCCGCTACCGGACCTCGCTGAAGAGACGGAGCATCTCGAGCCGGAACAAGCCGAGGCGCAAGCCGCGCCGCAGGGCGGCCCAGCGCCGTCGCCGCATGGCCCGTGGGGCGACGCAAGCAGCACGGCCAGTCCGCCGCCCGTGCCCGCGTCAAGCCCTTCAGCCCCCTCGACAGGCAATCCCGCGGGAAACCCCATGGGTCCCTGGGGCCGCCACTGAGCCTCGCGTTTGGCCGCGGTTCGCGGCGGGTTTCGCCACGATCGGGAAAAACCTCGGGGAATTGCCGCGACGAGGTGCCAGAGATTTGAATTCTCCCTTGTTTCTGCCATGTTCGCGCCCAACAGCAGACTCGGGACGTCCTGTGGGACATCGATTTGGGGCCCGGCCGATTGCGATCTCGCGATCGGGGGCGCGCGTTAGGGGACAGCAATGGCAAAGCCGGCAGTGGTTGTGGTGGGCGCGGACAAGGGCGGGGTCGGCAAGACCACGGTGTCGCGCACCTTGCTCGATTATTTCTCAGCCAACAACGTGCCGACGCGCGCCTTCGACACGGAGTCGCCGCGCGGAACCCTGAAGCGCTTCCACCCTGATATCACCGAGATCGTCGACATGACGACGACGGCCGATCAGATGAAGATCTTCGACACGCTCAACGCGGTCAGCCCTTCGGTCACCGTCATCGACGTTCGCGCCGGCCTGCTCTCGCCTGCACTGGCTTCGCTGCGCGACATCGGCTTCCTTGACGCTGCCAAGGCCGGCCAGATCACCTTCGCGGTGTTCCACATCCTGGGCCCCTCGATTGCTTCGCTGGAGGAGATCGCGGAGACCGCAGGCTTCATGACCGGTGCGAAATATTTCCTGGTCAAGAACTTCATCAACGACACCCAATTCTTCCAGTGGGACCAGGCGACCTACAATTCCTATTTCCACCGCATCAAGGACGCCACCGAGCTGACCATCCCCAAGCTCAACGAAATGGCCTATGAGCAGGTCGAGGTGTCCTCCGTTCCGTTCCTGAAATTCGTCGCCAACAAGGGCATCAACGACGAGGCCGCGAACTACTCCTTCGTGCTGCGCGGCTATGTCCGGCACTGGCTGGCGAACGTCTGGAGCGAGTTCGACCGCATCCGCCTGACCGACATCGTCGGCTCGAAGTCCGTCACCCGCAACAGCGAAAAATAGTTGCGAAGTGCGGGCTGATACGGCTGGATTGGTCGCCAAGTTCGACTGATATAGCTGTCGATGCCCGCAACGCCCGTCTACATCATCTGCTCGCCCCGCCCGCAGGTCGGCAAGACCCTGCTGGCGCGGCTTTTGAGCGAATTCCTGCTGCTCAAGAACGGCAATGTCGCGGCTTTCGACGTCAATCTGAAAGAGCCCTCGCTGCTCGACTATCTGCCCGGGATCACCGAGACCGCCGACGTGATCGACACCTTCGGCAAGATGCAGCTGATGGACCGCGTCATCGTCGACGACGGGCTCGCCAAGGTGATCGACCTCGGCTTCCATGCCTTCGACGAGTTCTTCAAGATGACCGAGGAGATCGGCCTGCTCAAGGAAGCGGCGCGCCGCCATGTCGCGCCCCAGATCCTGTTCATCGCCGATACCGACCGCGTCTCGGCGCGCGCCCATGAGATGCTGCGCGGCCAGATCCCGCGCATGAACCTGATCACGGTGGACAACGAATACGTCGTGCGCGGCGAGCTGCCGACCGCGATGGAAGGCGGCCGGGTGTTTCGCCTGCCCGCACTGCCCGGCTTCCTCAAGACCTATGTCGACCGGCTGAACTTCTCCTTCACCCGCTACCTGCGCCAGGAGAAGGATTCGTCTACCGAGCTGCACCAATGGACCCGGCGCAATTACCTCGCCTTCCGCGAGCTCGAGCTCAGCCTGATCCTGCAGCGCTCCTGAATAATTATACCCGGGTAATATTGACTGTGGGCTGAAGCCGGCCTATTGAGGCGGGCATCGACATCCCCTCAGCAAGGCCAGTCCCCCGTGAGCATCGACCGGAAAGCAGCGATCGCCGCCTACAAGGAGCGTAAGACCATTGCGGGCATCTACGTCGTGCGCTGCGCGGCGTCAGGGCAGGCCTGGGTCGGCCAGGCGCCCAACCTGGAGACGATCCAGAACCGCATCTGGTTCTCGCTGCGCCAGGGCGCCCACCCCTGCCGCAGCCTCCAGGCGGCCTGGAAAGCGCATGGCGAGGCCGGCTTGGCCTTTGGCGAATGCGAGCGGCTGGAGGATGAGGAGAGCGCCTATGTCAGGAACGCGCTCCTGAAGGAGCGCCTGCTGCATTGGCGGGACGAGCTGAAGGCCGAGGTGGTCTGACCACCGCGGCGGGGGCTCAATGCCCCTCGAACGTCATCAGCGTGCGCACCGGCACGTCCATGGCGCGCAGCTTGGCGGCGCCACCCAGCTCGGGCAGGTCGATGATGAAGCAGGCGGCGACGACGTTGGCGCCGATCTGGCGCAGCAGCTTCACCGCGCCTTCCGCGGTGCCGCCGGTGGCGATGAGGTCGTCCACCAGGATGACGCGCTCGCCGGGCGCGATCGCGTCGACATGCATCTCCATCTCGTCGATGCCGTATTCGAGCGAGTAGGCGATGCGCACGGTGGTGTGCGGCAGCTTGCCCTTCTTGCGGATCGGCACGAAGCCGGCCGAGAGCTGATGCGCCACCGCGCCGCCGATGATGAAGCCCCTCGCCTCCATGCCGGCGACCTTGTCGATCTTGTTGCCGGCCCAGGGATTGACGAGCTCGTCCACCGCGCGGCGAAAGGCGCGCGCGTCGGCAAGCAGGGTCGTGATGTCGCGGAACATGATCCCGGGCTTGGGATAGTCGGGGATGGTGCGGACGCTCGCCTTGATGTCGTGGTCAAAGGTCATGGTTATCTCGCTCTGGCTTTTCCACCGTCATTGCGAGCGAAGCGAAGCAATCCAGATCTTCCCCGCGGCAGCAGTCTGGATTGCTTCGTCGCCAGCGCAAAATTGCTTCGCAATTTGTCGCGGGCTCCTCGCAATGACGGTCCTTACTCAATTCGTCCCAGCATCCAGCCGGAACGCATTTTCGACAATACGTAGTCCCACCTCGTTACCGAGCGACATCAGCGATTCCGGGTGGAATTGCACGCCAGCGACCGGCAGGGTCTTGTGCTCGAGCGCCATGGCGACGCCGTCCTCCGTGCTGGCGGTGACGGACAGAACCTCCGGCATGCTGTCGCGCTCGACGAAGAGCGAGTGATAGCGGCCGATGACGATCTCGTTCGGCAGGTTGCGCATCAGGCGCCCACCCCGCACCTGCACCCGCGAGGGGCGGCCGTGGGCGGGATGGGTGAGCTGGCCGAGCTCGCCGCCGAAATATTCGCCGATGGCCTGTACGCCCAAGCAGACGCCGAACACCGGCAGCTTCTTCTCCAGCGCGGCATCGATCGTCGTCTTGATCTTGAAGTCCTCCGGACGCCCGGGGCCGGGCGACAGCACCAGCAAGTCCCATGTCCTCTGCTTGAGCATGTCCAGCGCATGCACATAGCGCACCACGGTGACCTCGGCGCCGACCTGGCGGAAATAGTCGGCCAGCATGTGCACGAAGCTGTCGTCGTGGTCGATCAGCAGCACCCGCTTGCCCGAGCCGGTCGCATCGGGCGCGAAGGTCGAGAGCGGCTTCGGCGGATCGCCGCGCAGAGCCTGGAACAGCGCGGCGGCCTTGACCTGGCACTCGCGATCTTCGGCGGCAGGATCGGAATCGAACAGGCAGGTGGCGCCGACGCGCACTTCGGCAAGGCCATCCTTCATGCGGATGGTGCGGATGGTGAGGCCGGTGTTGATGCTGCCGTCGAAGTTCACCGCGCCGATCGCGCCGGCATACCAGCGCCGCGGCGAGCGCTCGTGATCCTCGACGAACTGCATCGCCCAGAGCTTTGGCGCGCCGGTGACGGTCACCGCCCAGGCGTGGGTGAGGAAGGCATCGAGCGCGTCGAAGCCGGGGCGCAGCATGCCCTCGACGTGATCGACGGTGTGGAACAGTTTTGAGTAGGTCTCGATCTGCCGACGCGCCAGCACCTTGATGGTGCCGGGCACGCAGACGCGCGCCTTGTCGTTGCGATCGACGTCGGTGCACATGTTGAGCTCGAACTCGTCCTTCTCCGAGTTCAGAAGCTGGCGGATCTGCTCGGCATCGCCGATCGCGTCGCTGCCGCGCGCGATCGTGCCCGAGATCGGGCAGGTCTCGACCCGGCGCCCGTCGGAACGCACGAACATTTCCGGAGAGGCCGAGACGAGAAACTCGCCCTCGCCGAGATTCATCAGCGCGCCGTAGGGCGATGGGTTGATGACGCAGAGGCGCTGGAACACTTCGGCCGGTGAGCGGTCGCAGGGCTCGGCGAACAGCTGGCCGGGCACGGCCTCGAACAGATCGCCGCGGGCGAACGCGGCGCGCGCCGTCTCCACCGTCGCCTGATATTCGCCGGGCGCGTGATCGGCAAAGCCCTGGCGCGGCGTCTTCAGATACGGGCTCTCCGCGGTCTCGCGCGGCAGGCCGGCGGTGGATTTGCCCTTCCATGCGAAATCGTAAGTGAGCACGACGCCGCGACCGGTGGCGCGGTCATAGGCCAGCAGGCGATCAGGTACGTACAGCACGATGTCACGCTGGTCGGCCTCACGCGGGCGCTTCTGCACGAGGTCCTCGATCTGAAACACGAGGTCATAGGCGAAGGCGCCGAACAGGCCGAGCAGCCCGTCGTCATTGGCGGAGAAAGCGGCGATGATGTCGCGCACCAGCGACATCACGCTGGCGCGCCGCGTGCGCTGATCCTCTTCGACGGGCGCCTCGCCACGGACGATGTGGCCGGCAAGGCGCGTGACGGTCTTCTCGGAAATCACGACGCAGGGCTCGCGCAGGACGTCGCCGAGGAAGGCAATCAGCACCTCTCCGCGCGCGTTGAGCGCTTCGAGCTTGAAATCGACGCCCGTGGTCTCGAGCTTGAGCGGCGGATCGGAAAAGCCGAGGTCAAAACTCTCGTAGCGGCCCGGCACGGTCGTGCCCGAGGACAGCACCACGCCACGGCGGCGGTCGAGCAGGTTGATCAGGTCGTCGAGCCGGTTGGCGCCGCCGGTAAACTGCTCCGCCACGCGCGTGATCGCCAGCCCCGCGCGGGTCGCGTACTCACTTCTGGCCGGGAGGGCAAAGACTGTCCTGTTCATGTCGTCCTCTTACGAAACTTGCCGAGGGAACGCCACACAGGACAAACGAGAAGGCCGCCGCGCTGTGCAGGCGACCTCAGACGATTTGGGAAAGGAAAATCGCACCGGCCACCTCTTTAGGAGGTGCGCCACCAACGACGGGCTGGGCAGGCTGCGGTGCTCATGGGCGGATACTCACCATGGCCGGGGGACGGCGTCAAGGGTGGCGGGGGTGCCGCAGACCGGATGGAGCGCAGCGCAATCCGGGGTTCATGCCACGACGAGACAGTCCCGGATTACGCTGCGCTCCATCCGGGCTACAGGCTGGGTTAGGCTGCGCTGTTACCGCCGAGATGATTGGCGAAGAACTTGGTCGCCCTACCCCAGGCGAGCTCGGCGGCTTCGCGGTCATGCACGGCCTGGCGCTGCTCGTTGACGAAGGCGTGCTCGGCGTCATAGCGGAACAGCTCCAGCGACTTGCCGGCGGCCTTCATGGCCTTCTCGAAGCCGCTCACCAGCTCCGGCGTGCACCAATCGTCCTTGTTGGCGAAATGGGCCTGGAGCGGGATCTTGACGTCGGCTGGCTTGGCCGCCTGCTCCGGCGGAATGCCGTAGAACACGACGCCGGCCGCGAGCTCCGGCACATGCACCGCGCCGATGATGGTGACGGCGCCGCCGAGACAGAAGCCGGTCAGGCCGACCTTGGCGCCATTGCGCGACAAATATTGCGCGGCGCCGCGCACGGTCTGCGTGGTGGCGTCCATGAAGTCGAGCGAGTTCATCTCCTTGTTGGCGCTGTCAGTGTCGTGATAAGGCACCACCTTGCCCTTGTAGAGATCGGGCGCCAGCACATCGAAGCCGGCCAGCGCAAAGCGGTCGCACAGGCCCTTGATCTGGTCCGACAGGCCCCACCATTCCTGGATCACGACGACACCCGGCGCATTGCCGCGCGCTGCGTTGGCGAGATAGCCCGAGGCGTCCTTGCCGTCCGGACGCTTGAAGGTGATGGCGGTTCCCATGGTGTCCTCCGATGAGTTTCTGGGGGAGCGGTTGGCGGCATTTTGGCCGGTGAGAGGGCGATACGCAATCGCGCCAAGCAACACACTCTCGTGCCCCGGATGCAATGCAATGCGCCACGCCTTCGCGGCGTGGTGCGTTGCTGATCCGGGGCTCAGCCACGAGCACGCTGGGTCCCGGCTCTGCGCAGCGGCGTTGCACGCTGCAGCGCGTCCGGGACACCGGCTCAATAAAAAAGCCCCCTCGCGGGGGCTTTTTCATTTCGTTTCGTTCGGCTGCGCTCAGTGCGAGTCGGCCCAGACCTTCTTCTTGGTGAAGTACATCAGGCCCGCGAACAGGATCAGGAACACGAACACTTGGAAGCCCAAGCGCTTGCGCGCTTCCATGTGGGGCTCGGCCGTCCACATCAGGAAGGTGGTGACGTCCTTGGCATACTGCGCGACCGTGGTCGGCGAGCCGTCGTCATAGGTCACCTGGCCGTCGCTGAGCGGCTTCGGCATCTTGATGGCGTGGCCAGGGAAGTACTTGTTGTAGTACGAGCCTTCCGGAATGGTCACACCCTCGGGGACATGATCGTCAAACCCCTGAAGCACCGCCGAGACGTAGTCCGGGCCCTGCTCCTGGTACTGGGTGAAGAAGTCGAAGATGAACCAGGGGAAGCCGCGGCCATAGGAGCGCGCCTTCGTGATCAGCGACAGGTCGGGCGGCGCCGCGCCGCCGTTCGCCGCACGGGCGGCCTGCTCGTTCGGGAACGGCGAGGGGAAATAGTCCGCCGGGCGACCCGGACGCTCGAACATGTCGCCGGCATCGTTCGGACCGTCCTTGACCTTGTACTCGGACGCGAAGGCCGCGGCCTGCGCCACCGAATAGCCGGGACCGCCGGCTTCCGCGAGGTTGCGGAAGGCGACGTAGGACAGGCCGTGGCAGCTGGCGCAGACTTCCTTGTAGACCTTCAGGCCGCGCTGCAGCGCGCCGCGGTCGAACTTGCCGAACGGACCGGAGAACGACCATTTGTTGCCGGGCGGCTTATCGCTGCCTTCGGAGGCACGGGCATCCTGCAGGCTGCCGAGGAACAGCGCGCCGGCGGCGACGAGCACCACCGCGATGGAGGCCACGGCCTTGCCGCCCTTGGCGAGGATCGCCTCCGAGATCGAGTTCGGCACCGGCCGCGGTCTCTCGATGCGAGAGAGCAGCGGCAGCACGATCAGGAAGTAGGCGAAGTAGCAAACCGTCAGGACCCGGCCGGCGATCACGTAGATGCCTTCCGGCGGCTGCGCGCCGAGATAGCCGAGCAGGATGCAGACCACGACGAAGATCCAGAAGAACTGCTTGGCCAGCGGGCGGTACTTCGACGACCTGGTCCTGGCAGCGTCGAGCCAGGGCAGGAAGCACAGCACGATGATCGCCGAGAACATCCCGATGACGCCCGCGAGCTTGTTCGGGATCGAACGCAGGATGGCGTAGAACGGCAGGTAATACCATTCCGGCACGATGTGCGGCGGCGTCACGCCCGGGTTCGCCGGAATGTAGTTGTCGGCGTCGCCGAGATAGTTCGGCATGTAGAAGATGAACCAGGCGTAGAGCAGCAGGAAGCAGGCAACGCCGAACCCGTCCTTGATGGTCGCATGCGGCGTGAACGGCACCGTGTCCTTTTCCGTCTTCGGCTCGACGCCGTCAGGATTGTTCTGGCCGGCGACGTGCAGCGCCCAGACGTGGAGCACGACGACGCCCGCGATCAGGAACGGCAGCAGATAGTGCAGCGAGAAGAACCGGTTCAGCGTCGGGTTGCCGACCGAATAGCCGCCCCAGAGCAGCGTCACGATGCTCTCGCCGAAATAGGGAATGGCGGAGAACAGATTGGTGATGACGGTGGCGCCCCAGAAGCTCATCTGGCCCCACGGCAGCACGTAACCCATGAAGCCCGTCGCCATCATCAGGAGGTAGATGATGACGCCGAGGATCCACAGCACCTCGCGCGGCTCCTTGTAGGAGCCGTAATAGAGGCCGCGCAGCATGTGGACGTAGACCGCGAAGAAGAACATCGACGCGCCGCAGGCGTGCATGTTGCGCAGCAGCCAGCCATAGTTCACGTCGCGGACGATCAGCTCGACCGACTTGAAGGCGAGATCGGCATGCGGCGTATAGTGCATCGCCAGGATCACGCCGGTCAGGATCTGCATCCCGAGCATGAAGGAGAGGATGGCGCCGAAGGTCCACCAATAGTTCAGATTGCGCGGGGTGGGATAGACGACGAACGAGGAGTGCATGAGGCCGAGAATCGGCAGGCGCCGCTCAAGCCATTGCAGGGCCGGATTACTCGGCTGGAAGTCGGATGGTCCGCTCATGATGCGATCCTGAAGAAGTAAAACGACGAGACGGCGCGAAGCTTCGGAAGCGGGTCCGAAGCTCAGCCGATCTGGATTTTGGTGTCGGAAACGAAAGTGTACGGCGGCACCGGCAGGTTCGCGGGCGCGGGCCCCTGGCGGATGCGGCCGGACGAATCGTACTGCGAACCATGGCAGGGGCAGAAGAACCCGTCGTAATTGCCTTCGTGGGCGATCGGGATGCAGCCGAGATGGGTGCAGATGCCGATCACGACCAGCCATTGCTCGTGGCCCGACTTCACGCGGGCCTCATCGGTCTCCGGATCGGGCAGGCTCGCCACGTTAACGCCGCGCGCCTCGTCGATCTGCTTCTTGGTGCGATGGCTGATGTAGATCGGCTTGCCACGCCAGAACACCTTGATGTCCTGGCCCTCGGCGACCGGGCTGAGATCGACCTCGATCGGCGCGCCGGCGGCGATGGTCGACGCGTCCGGATTCATCTGGGAAATGAAGGGCCAGAGCGCGGCCGCGCCCCCTACTGCTGCAGCTGCCCCGGTTGCAACGAATAAGAAATCACGGCGTGTCGGATGGTCCGCCGAAGACGCTGTCGTCACGATTCCAACCCTTTCTTCTTGTGCAGCCGGAGGAACCGCTCCGGGGGGCGCCCATGAGGTCCCCGGAAAGGCTGCCGGCGCCCGCGGCCCCCCGCGGCGGCAGAACTTCGCTCATTCGCCTCTAAACAGGCGAAACAGCAGTCCAGAATCGTTCTATTGGCACCCTTGCCGGGCGAGCGCAAGCCCGCTATCGGCGCGGGAGCGTGCCATGCACGAATTCCCGGGCAGACGATGTTTTATTGAGACATTTCCGACCCGCAACCAACCCGCCAGCCCCGATGCAGATAGCGCTTTTCCAGCCCGACATCCCTCAGAACACCGGCACGATTCTCAGGCTCTGCGCCTGCCTGGGACTGGCCGCCCATATCATCGAACCGGCGGGGTTCCCGGTCTCCGACCGCGCGTTCCGCCGGGCGGGAATGGATTACCTCGACCACGTCAGCATCCTCAGGCATGACTCCTGGCTGAAATTCGAGGAGTGGCGCGCCGGGCATGGCTACCGCCTGCTGCTGTTCACCACCAAGGCCGCCACCGACTATCGCGATTTCCGTTACCAGACGTCGGACATCCTGCTATTCGGGCGCGAGAGCGCCGGTGTCACCGACGCGGTGGTCGAGGCCGCGGATGCGCGGCTGGTGATCCCGATCAGGGCCGGGCTGCGGTCGCTCAATGTCGCCATGTCGGCGGCGATGGCCGCGGGCGAGGCGCTGCGGCAGACCCGGAACCCGCACGTTTGACAGGTTGAGGAGAGACCATTGAGTTACGCGGTCAAGGAAATCTTCCTGACCCTGCAAGGCGAAGGCGCCCATGCCGGGCGCGCCTCCGTGTTCTGCCGTTTTGCCGGCTGCAACCTCTGGAGCGGGCGCGAGGCCGACCGCCTCGAGGCCACCTGCAAGTTCTGCGACACGGATTTCGTCGGGACCGACGGCACCCTCGGTGGCCGCTACGGCTCCGCCGCCGAGCTCGCCGACACCATCGCCGCGCAATGGCAAGCCTCCGAAGCCGACCGCTACGTGGTGCTCACCGGCGGCGAACCGCTGCTCCAGGTCGACACTGCCTTGATCGAGGCGCTGCACGCCCGCGGCTTCGAGATCGGCGTCGAGACCAACGGCACCATCGCCGCGCCCGAGGGGCTCGACTGGATCTGCGTCAGCCCCAAGGGCGGCAGCGAGCTGGTGCTGCGCCAGGGCCACGAGCTGAAGCTGGTGTATCCGCAGGCCCTCGCCGCGCCCGAAGCCTTCGAGAACCTCGCCTTCGAGCGCTTCTCGCTGCAGCCGATGGACGGCCCCGAAATCATCGAGAACACCGCGCGCGCGATCGACTATTGCCTGCAGCATCCGCAGTGGCGGCTCAGCGTGCAGACGCACAAATCGCTCGGCATCAGATAGGACGCGACCCTCGAATGCAGATGGACCTGTCGACGATCGAAGACCGCAAGACCCGCGCCCGCACCTGGTTCGAGGCCTTGCGCGACGATATCTGCGCGAGCTTCGAGAAGCTCGAGGACGACGCCCCGCAAAGCCTCTATCCGGGCGAGGCCGGCCGCTTCAAGCGCACGCCCTGGCAGCGCACCGATCATACCGGCGCGCCCGGCGGCGGCGGGGTGATGTCGATGATGTCGGGCCGCCTGTTCGAGAAGGTCGGCGTGCATTGCTCGACCGTGCACGGCGAGTTCGCGCCCGAATTTCGGGCTCAAATTCCCGGTGCCGCGGACGATCCAAAATTCTGGGCCTCCGGCATCTCGCTGATCGCGCATATGCGCAATCCGAACGTGCCCGCCGTGCACATGAACACGCGCTTCGTCGTCACCACCAAAGCCTGGTTCGGCGGCGGCGCCGACTTGACGCCGGTGCTCGACCGGCGGCGCACGCAGGAGGATTCCGACAGCATCGCCTTCCACGCGGCGATGAAGGAGGCCTGCACCGGCCCGAACGGCGTTGCCGACTACGACAAGTACAAGAAATGGTGCGACGAGTATTTCTATCTGCCGCATCGGAAAGAGGCGCGCGGCATCGGCGGTATCTTCTACGACTGGCACGACAGCGGCGACTGGGAGGCCGACCTCGCCTTCACCAAGGACGTCGGCCGCGCCTTCCTGAAGATCTACCCCGAGATCGTCAGGCGCAATTTTGCCAGCGCCTGGACCGCCGCCGACCGCGAGGAGCAATTGATCCGACGCGGACGCTATGTCGAATTCAACCTGCTCTATGATCGCGGCACCATTTTCGGGCTCAAGACCGGCGGCAATGTCGATTCGATCCTGTCGTCGATGCCGCCGGAGGTGAAATGGCCGTGACGACGATGAAGCCCGCCACGAGGCCCCTTCCCCGCGCCATGCTGATCGACATGGACGACACCATCCTGTCGGCCTATGGCCGGCCCGAGATCGCCTGGAATACGATCGCGAAGGAGTTCGCCGACGAGCTCGCGCCGCTGCCGCCCGAGCTGGTTGCAACAACGGTCCTGGCTTTCGCGCGAAACTTCTGGGCGAATGCCGAAGCTGCATGGCGGATGAGGCTCGCCGAAGCGCGGCACCTCACGGTCAAGGGCGGCTTTGCCGCGCTCGCGGCGGCCGGCCATCGCGCCCTGCCGGACGATCTCGCCGTCCGCCTCGCCGACCGCTTCACCGCCTATCGCGAGGAGGAGATGTTCGTCTTCCCCGGCGCGCATGAGGCGATCGATCAATTCAAGGCGCTCGGCATCAAGCTCGCGCTCGTCACCAACGGCGCCGCCGACATGCAGCGTGCCAAGGTCGAGCGGTTCGAGCTGGCGCATCGCTTCGACCACATCCAGATCGAGGGCGAGCACGGCTTCGGCAAGCCCGAGGAGCGCGCCTATCTGCACGCGATGGAGGCGCTGGGCGTCTCCGCGAAGGACACCTGGATGATCGGCGACAATCTGGAATGGGAAGTCGTGACGCCGCAGCGGCTCGGCATCTATTCGATCTGGATCGACGTGCATGGTGAGGGCCTGCCCGAAGGCTCGACAATCAAGCCCGACCGCATCATCCGTTCGCTGACTGAGCTGGTGCCGGGCCGCTCCTGAGCCGAGCCCAACCCCAAATATCGCAAAACAACCCCATGCACAGTAGACGGCCCCTTTAAGATCAAGCACTTACGGATTTTTCGAAACGAATCCGGATCCGTCGGGCAAAACAGGGGTATGATGCCATCGTCGAAACTCGCGATGGACGCGCGTTGACCTGAGCCAAAGCCATCGGCGGATGTTCCGCTGGTTCGCGGCGCCGTCGGCCATTTCAGCAACCAGTGCCTGCCGAACCGCCGACCGTAGGGAGCGCAACTAAGTCGACATCGCAAGTTCGCATTGTCGCCATTCGTTCGACCTGCTCGTTTTGGCGGGCCTCTTGGGACAAGAGCGACGTTTACGGTATCAGGCGCCACCAATTCTTTCGCACGCTGACGTAACGATCCCACGGCCTTGCACGTAGATCACCCCGCGGGCGCCTTCAGCGCCCACGGAAGCTTCAAGCAAGGCGCAAAAGAGAGGGCACGGCATCGTGAGTGGAGAATTGAGCATCCGGAGGGCTCTGGAGAGCGACTATGCCGCTGTGCGCAGCCTCGCGGACGCATTGGCGGCCCATATCGAAGAACCGCCACCACCACTGACACTCGATCGCTATGTCGCATTCTATATCCGCGAGCATGCGCCGGTGCACCTCTTCGTCGCGCAGCTCGAGGATCGCGTCGTGGGCATGATCGCCTGGATCCTGACCCACGAGCTCTACAGCGCTCGGGCCGGCATGTATATCAGCGACATTGCGGTACATGCCGACGCGCGCCGGCAGGGCGTCGGCAGCGCTCTGATGACGAAGGCAAAGGAATGGGCCGCCGATCACGGCGTCACCAGGCTCGGCTGGGATGTCTGGAAGCACAATACCTCTGCGATGCAATTCTACGCGCGCCTGGGCGCGGCCCCCGACACCGAGGCCGTGCCGCATCTTCTGCGGCTGACGAACGGCTAGCTTCATCATGGCCGATCGTGAGGGGCGAACTTATCCGCTGCTGCGAATGCGGCGGGAGATGCCTCACGATCTCCCCTGATCTGCCCCAACCACAGAATTCCTCGCACGGCCGGCGTGATCAGGGTGTCATGACCGCTTGCTAGGTTCCTTCCGGGTCAATCATTCGAAAGGAGCATGCCATGGACTTGAAAGCCGGCGACGTCGTGATGCTGAAATCCGGCGGCCAGCCGCTGACGGTTGCGGAAGTGAAGCAGGACGAGGTGCTCTGCGTCTGGATGGGCATGGAAGGCGACCTGTTCCGCGAGACGCTGCCGCTGGCCGTGCTGGTGCAAGTGGAAGAGGAAGAGGATGAAGACGAGGAAGACGACGAGGACGAGGAATAGGCTCGCCCGAGACCGCATCCGGGTCGGAATGGCGCGCCCACTCGCGCGGCTGATGTCCGCTTCTCTGCCAATCGCAGCGAAGCAGCGGAGCACGAGCAGACGCGAGCGCTAGTGCCGCGGCGTTCGTCCGCGGATGCGGTCGAAGCCCTGCTTGATCGCTGCGAAGCGCTTGTCGATGAAGGGTTCGTGCTCGGTATCGGTGAAGATGTAGGGCCAGTCGTTTTCGATGGCCTCGCAAACCAATTCACCCACATAGAGCGGATCAATGCCGTTGTTGATCCGTTGCCGCAACGCCATGATGAACTCGGCGCGGGGTCCTTCCTTCGGCGGAGGATTGCCGACAGCCCCGGCAAATCGCTGCGGCACGTTGCGCCGGGAACTCATGATCTGCGTGCGGATGATGCCCGGACACAGAACGGATACCCCGATCTTCCTCGGCGCGAGCGCGCTGCGCATCCCCTCGGACAACGCCACCACGCCATATTTGCTCACATCGTACGCCGGACTTGGCCCCGCAATCAGTCCGGAGACGGAGGCCGTGGAAACGACCTGTCCTCCTTCGCCATGCGCTTCGATCAGCGGGCCGAAGATCTCGAAGCCCCAGATCACCGACATCAGGTTGACGCCGAGCACCCAGTTCCAGCCTGCATCCGTCCACTCGCCATAGGGGCCGCCGCCGCCCACGCCCGCATTGTTGACCAGGATGTGGATCTTGCCATACCGCGCGACGGTGGCGTCCGCTGCCGCCTGAAGCTCGGCTTTGAGCGAGACGTCGGCTCTCACGCCATCGACATCGACGTTGCTCCGTGTCTTCAGGTCCGCGACCGCCCTGTTGAGCGCCTCTTCCTCGATATCGCAGAGCATGACCTTCACCCCCGCCTGTGACAGCGCGGTCGCGATCCCCAGTCCGATTCCCGAGGCGGCGCCTGTCACGAATGCGGTCCGTCCAGCCAAGTCCCTCATGCGCTGTCCTCCCTCGTTTGCACGGAACGATCGCCCTGCCCGACTGTGCCGGCGAGTCGGGAGCCGCGTCGTTCAGATCGCTGATCTCAAACTACCACATCGGATACCGGCTGAATAACGACGAGCAGGGTCGCAGTGCTGGCTCCACGGCTTTCGAAAGTCCAATGGCGGCCGTGCTTTTCCGGAGGCGCGCGGCTTGCAAGGGTGCAACCTGTAGGGTACGACCAATCGAAAGTTGATGGGGCACCAACTCTTATTTAGATGAAACCGATAGCTGAACGGCTGCTTTTTCCCAAAGGCCGCATTCACCAATTCCTCGTCGTCGCGATGCTGGCTTGCGCCTTTTCTCTCGCGCTGACGGGTAGGCAGATCACCCAGGCGAACTGGGGCTTGATCGACGACCACGAGGTCTTCACCTATCTGGGGTCCGATCTGCGACTGCCGTTCGGCGAGATATGGCAAACGCTGATCACCAAGACCGAGGTCGGCCAGTTGCAGGGCCGTTTTCGTCCGACCTTCTACATCCTGAAACTCACGGAAACATCCCTGTTCGGCGCGGATGTCCACCTCTGGTATCTGGTGAACAGCGCCTGCTTCGCCATCTTCCTCGCTTCGATCTGGTGGGGGCTTGTGCGGTTCATCGGCGTGTGGCTCAGCGGCGCCCTGACCGCGGCCATCGCGGTCCTGCCCATGTGGGCCGATGTCTGGTCGCGGCTGGGGCCTTCGGAGATCTTCGGCACGGCCTGTCTTGGGCTGATGCTGTTCGCAGCCGACGCCATCCTGTTTGCCGAAGGGCGCAGGTCGAGGCTCTGCGCAGCCGTCGCGCTCATCCTGTTTGCCATCATCCTCGCGGGTCTCAAGGAAACCTTCGTCCCGGTCGCCGCTGGCCTCCCGGCTTTTGTCCTTGGCTATGCGGTCGTGACCCGCCGCCTGCCCCTGTTGTTTGTCGCTGCGCTCGGGCTGCTGCTGATGGCTTATATTGTGGCCATCGGCGTTGTCGTCGTTCGGGAGATGCGCTCGGCAGGCGCGGATTATTACGGTCGATCCGCCGGCCCCATCGTCACGGTGCGTTACGCGCTGCTCGGCCTGATCGACGGCGTTGCGCGCACCTGGTGGGTGTGGGTCCTGCCGATCGCCGTCCTTCAACTGCTCAAGATCATCCCGGCCCGCAGCTGGAAGGAGCGGGTTCGGGACTCGGCGCCGGCGTTCGCGGCCTATGCCTTCCTGCTCGCCATGTACGCCGCCCAGTGCGGGCTCTACCGCATGCTGTTTCCGCACAACAACCGCTATGACTTTCCGGCGATGCTGCTGATCCCGCTCACGGCATGCATCCTGATCGCCGAGATCGCGCACAAGGTGGGGCCTCGTTACCCCAAGCGAACCGTGGATCATGCACTGTGCGCCGCCGCCTTCTTCGTCGTCTTCTTCCTGGTGACGAGCCATCTCGGCCAGCCGCCAGCGCTCGCCTCGGCCGTCAAACGCAATATCGAAACCACCAACGGGTTCTTCACGGAAGTGCAGAGGCTCGCGCAGCTTGCGAAGGCGTCGCCCGACCAGCCCATCATCATCGAGGCCGGAGGACCGCTCGCCTATGAAGGCGTCCACTCGCTCCCGCAATTTCTGACGGCCCTCGGCGTGACCAATACGATTTCCGTCCGCTACCGCGGGGACGAACCTTCACGCGGCCCCCTTCTCGAAACCCTGCAACGGCAGTTGATGAACATGGAGACGGCGCGGACCGGCACCCTCACACCGCTGGCAGAGGCATGGGCGAAACATGCCGGAGGCTGCCTCAGCGTCGGACTCTATACGCGTCCCGACCCTGCCTGCGTGGGGTTTCAGATCATCAACGGTTTGGATCCCGCAGCGCTGCGTTCGTCGCCCTGAGGTACGGTGTTCCATGACACACGCATCGCTTACGACTTCGCCTGACACGCCGTTCCTGTCGATCGTGGTGCCCTGCTTCAACGAGCAGGAAGGAATTGCACATCTCGTCGAGCGCTGCCGCGCCAGCGCGGCGGCCATCTTCGGCGACGACTACGAGATCATTCTCATCGACGACGGCTCGACCGACAACACATGGGACGCGATCCGCGACGAGATCGCAAAGTGCGGCCAGGTTACGGGCATCCGGTTGTCGCGGAATTTCGGGCATCAGATCGCACTCACCGCAGGCCTCGCTGCCGTCAAGGGAAGCGTGGTTCTGGTCATCGACGCCGATCTGCAGGACCCGCCGGAGCTGGTCGGCCCGATGCTGGAGCGCATGCGGGAAACCCGCGCCGATGTGGTTTACGGCCAGAGGCGCAGCCGAGCCGGCGAAGGCTGGTTCAAGAAGAAGTCCGCCAGCCTGTTCTATCGCCTGCTCGAACGCACCACCGACATCATCATCCCCAGGGATACCGGCGACTTCCGCCTGATGTCCCGTCGCGTTGCCGACCTCGTTGCCCGGATGCCGGAGCGGGACAGGTTCATCCGCGGCATGGTCGCTTCGCTCGGTTTCAGGCAGGTGCCGTTCGTCTATGACCGGCAGGAACGCTTCGCCGGGAGGACCAAATACCCGCTCCGCAAGATGCTCGCCTTCGCGACTGACGCCTTTCTCGGCTATTCCATGGTGCTGCTGCGGTTCTCGTCGCTGGCAGCGCTCGGCATGTTTCTGGTTCTGCAGGTCGTCGCCGGCTATTCCCTCTATTCCTGGATGTATCTGGAGGTCGTGCCGGGCTGGACCAGCCTGATGATCTCGACGATTTTGGCCTCGCTTTTCCAGCTCGTTTCGCTCAGCATCATCGGCGAATATGTCGGCAGGATCTATCTGAGCAGCAAGGAGAGGCCGCTGTTTGTCGTCGATGCGATCGAACGGCGCGGGCATGACGGCGAGGAGCCGGCCACGCCCGCTGGCGTCAATCCGCAAGCGCGCACACCGCGGGGGGATGGAGACCTGAATGGCCTCAGCGTCCCCCCGCAGGACAAGCGGCCTTGACCCGATCTGAAGGCTCGCTGCGTCTCGGCAAGGCGATCGGCATCCTGCTCTGTGCCGCGATCCTTGCCAGCCACCTGTTCTCGATGTCGCGATGGTCCGAAGATCGCGGCGTCAACGACGACATCTGCTACCTCAGGCAAGCGCATCTGTTCCAGCGCTTTGGTCTCGACGGCCTCGATACGAGCTTCGCGCGGGATGACGATGGTTATTTCGTCGCAAAGATGAAGAAGCTGCCGACCTGGCGCGATGGCCAGGGCCCGGTGTGCCACACGGCAATGCCGGAGACCGGCAAGCTGGTCCTGCAGTACCCTCCCGGCACCGGCCTCGTGCTGGCACTGTTCCCCTCCGGCCATCAGGTCGTTCCGCTTTATGCCATCTGCACGCTGGTGATCTTCCTGTTTGCCGGCGCCGCGATCTGGCTGTCGCGATCGAGAGCGCAACTGGCCATCGCGACCGCCTTTGGCTTTGTCGCCATCTACGTGATGATCAATCCAGTCAAGGCGAGTTACTCGATCGCACCGACCATGGTGCTCTGCGCCGCCGCCGGATGGCTGACGGCCCGGCTGTTCGCCGAAGAACGGCAAATGCCGAGAATGCTTCTCATTCTGGTCACCGGCTTCTTGATCGGCATCGCGGTCAACATGCGGGTGCCGAACCTGCTGCTGTCGGCCGGCTATTGCATCTACCTGCTGATCGCCTTTCTGGCGGCACGCAAGACGCCGCAATTTCTCGAAGGAGCGCTGTTCGCCGTCGCGCTCGTGATCGGCATGATGCCGACCCTCGCGGCCAACGCCATCAACGCCGGCAGTCCCTTCGCGACCACCTATAGCGCCGGCGATGTGGTTCCTCCTTCGCTCGACGCTGAGACCATTCGATCCTATCTCGGCGACCCGCAGTCGCTCCTGATTCTTCTTTCCGCCGGTTGGACCGTATGGATCTGGCGGCGGGGTCGGAGCCGTCTCGGGCTGCTGCTCGGAAGCGGACTTGCGATCAATCTGGCCTTCTTCGTCACCCACCCGATCTACACCCAGTACTATGTGATCCCGATCTGCGCGCTGACTCTCTGGACGCTCTTGTTTGCGCAGCTGATGCCGATCGAGGCGTCTACCCGACGAGTTGCCTCGCCGCCGCCGAGATCATCACCAGCCCGCCCGTGATCACCGCGACATCGAGGATCGCGGTGTGGATGTGCACCGGCATCCGCTCGACAAAAGCCTTTGCGAGGAAGGCGCCGGGGATCGCGATCCCTCCGATCAGCAGCGCGAAGGCGAGCACCTGCGCGGTGACGGCACCGGCGAGCCCGAACACCGAGATCTTGATGAGTCCGGTACCGAGCGAGATCATCGCGTCGGTCGCGATCACGGCCGCGCCTTCGAGGCCCGCGGCCATCAACAGCGAGAGCAGGATCACGCCGGAGCCGGAGGTGCCGCCGACCAGCACGCCGTAGCCGACAGAACCGGCGGCAAGGCCGCCGTCGCCGATCCGCACGCTTCGGCGGCGGAGCACCCGGCGCAGCGGCACGCTCAGGATCAGCATGGTGCCGATCACGAGCGCCGCTCCCGCGTTGGTCAGCCGCGTGTAGCCGTAGGCGCCGAGTGCGGTCGTCAGCGCGGCACAGGCCAGCACAATCAGCGCACGGCGGCGGTCGGCGTAGCGCAGGTAAGCGATCGCGCGACTGCAATTGGTGAAGATGGCCGAGATCGCGATGATCGGCACCACGGGCTCGGCGCCGACCAGCGGCACCAGCACCAGCGGCATCAGCGCGCCGGTGCCGTAACCGGCGAGACCACCGATGATCGAAGCAAACAACGCCATCAACGCGACCAGCAGGAGCTGAAAGATCGAGATGTCGGCGAAGGCTGAGACGATGGTCACGTTCTCTCATCGCGGCTGACGCGGGCCGCAGCTTGATCGGCGATGGCAGCGAGCGCGGCTTCCTCCAAGGGAAAATCCGCCGCAAGCCAAGCGTCCTCGGCGAGCGTCAACACATGTCCAAGCGCAGGTCCTTCGGCGAGTCCGCGCGCGATGAAGTCGGCGGCCTTCAGCGGGAATTTCGGCGCAATCCAGCGCTGCGGCAGCTCGGCGAGCGCGCGCCAATGCGTTGAAGTGACGTCGCCGCCGCTCCTCGCCCAGCCGAGCAACACGCGATCGTGATAGCGCTCGGCACCGAGCCGGTAGAGCAGTCGCCGCGCATTGGCTTCGTCCTTGGTGGCGAGGCGCCACCACCGGTGCCCCATCGAATCCAGCGCCTTGGTCTCGGCGTTGGAGAGCCGCAGGCGCGCGGCGACGCGCTTGGCATCCTCGGTCACGGCGACGGTCAGCGCGGCGAGGCGCCGCGTGCTGCTGGCGGCGAGGCCGAGCTCGCGCTCGATCGCGATCATCGTCGCCAGCGGCCCGGTGTAGACGACGCCACCGACCAGCGCCTGCAGCAAGCCGCCCTCGGCCATGGCCAGCGCGGCCGCGGATGCGCCCGATGTCACCAGCAGCTTCAGCATCTCCATCCGCACGCGCTCGGCCGACAGGCTGGCAAGTCCGGCGCGGCCACGGATGCAGGCGAGCGTGCCGTCACGATCGGGCTCGCCGGCGCCGAAGGCGGCGTGGATGCGGAAGAAGCGCAGGATGCGCAGATAGTCTTCGGCGATACGCTGGTCGGGATCGCCGATGAAGCGCACGCGGCGGGCCTTCGCGTCGGCGATGCCGCCGACATGGTCATAGACCACGCCGCGCGCGTCGACCGACAGGCCGTTCATGGTGAAGTCGCGCCGCTCGGCATCCTTCACCCAGTCGCGGCCGAACGCCACCTTGGCCTTGCGGCCGAAGGTCTCGGTATCCTCGCGCAGAGTCGTGACCTCATAGGGATGGCTGTCGATGACCAGCGTGACGGTGCCGTGATCGATGCCGGTCGGCACAGCCTTGATGCCGGCGGCCTTGGCGCGCCGCACCACCTCCTCGGGCCGCGCCGTGGTCGCGATGTCGATGTCGCCGGGCACAAGACCGAGCAGCGCGTTGCGCACCGCGCCGCCGACGACGCGGGCCTCCTCGCCGTCCGCGTTGAGCAGCGAAAGGACACGCGCGGTCCCGCCTGCGGTCAGCCAGGGCGCATCAGCGAGTATCGGCTCCGCGCTCATCGTGCTGTCCCTATTTCTCCACGCCCGGCACCAGCCTGCCGTTCTCGATATGGGCGGGAACGTAGGTCGAATCCGGGGCGGCGCCGGAGAAATGCGCAAAGCCGATCAGCCCCGCGATGACAAGCACGAGCGCAGCCAGGACGAGGCGCGCGACCACGGTGACCGGCCAGGACGAGCGCGCGAACAGGCCGGAGCGCGTCGCGGCCAGGAACAGCGCATAGACGGCAAAGGGAATGAGGAAGATTCCGATCTCGGTCAGAACCGGCCGGATCATGATGAATAGATCCGCTCATACAGCACACGCAGCATTCCGGCGGTCGCGCCCCAGATGTAACGTTCCGCGAACGGCATGGCGTAATAGAACCGCTCCATGCCGCGGAATTCCTTGCTGTGCACCTGATGGTTCACCGGGTTCATCAGGAAGGATAGCGGCACCTCGAAGGCGTCATCAACCTCGGATTGGTTGATGGTGAGCGAAAAGCCCGGCCGCACCTTTGCAACCGTCGGCAGGATGCGGAAGCCGAACGCGGTGCCGTAGAGATCGAGATAGCCGATCGGCTCGACGTAATCCCTGGAGAGCCCGACCTCCTCCTCGGCCTCGCGCAGCGCCGCGTCGAGCGGCGAGGAATCGGTCGCATCGATCTTGCCGCCGGGAAAGGCGATCTGGCCGGCATGGTCGTTCAGATGCGCCGAGCGCTGCGTCAGGAGAATAGTCGGCTCCGGATGGTCGACCACCGCGATCAGGACCGCCGCGGGGCGCACCGGCTGCTCGCGCGCGACGATCTCCAGCATCTTGTCGGTGCCGGGATCGCCCGAGGCCGGAACGATGTTGGGATCGTAGAGGGCGGCCGGTACGTCGAAGCCGAGCTTCGCCTTCGAGCGGGCGAAGAAATCCGCCGCACCCAAAGTCGCCGGATCACTCTTCAGGATAGGCTTGGTCAAAGCGCGGCCCTCACCTGCTCCGCATCGGCCATGGCGAAGAATTCGCCGGATGATTCGACGCCGAACATCGGCTGGCCATCGACCGTCCGCTCCTCGCCCATGTCAACCAGGTCGTAATACAGCGCCCTTGTCACCTTGGCCCAGAGATCGGCGCGGACGTGCAGATACGGCGTCAGCCCGCCGTCCTTGGCCTGCTCGAAACGCAGCCGGTGCGCGGCATCGCAGGTGACCCAGTCGTCGACATTGGTGCGGAATCGCAGCACGCGATGCTTCCCCTCGCCGTCCTTCTGCATCTCGACCGCCATGAAGGGCGCGTCATCGACGCGGATGCCGACCTTCTCCACCGGCGTGACCAGAAAATGCTTGTCACCTTCGCGCTTGAGGACGGTCGAAAACAGGCGCACCAGCGCGGGACGTCCGATTGGCGTCCCCAAGTAGAACCAAGTACCATCGGAAGCGATTCGGATGTCGAGATCGCCGCAAAACGGCGGATTCCACAGATGGACCGGCGGCAGGCCTTTCTTGCCGCCTTCGGCATTGGCAGCATTTTTGGCAGCGGCCGTCAGCCCCTCGAGACCACGATCGGCGCTCTGCCCTTGGTTCGCCATGGTTTGCCCTGACTTTGTCTTTGGCACGATTGGTGCAGGTCTACGTTGTACTCGGGTCAACGGTTCCACCCCGGATTGGCCCGGTGTGGAAGTCGCCACTTCGTGATGCCGTACATAACCCGAAGCCGATAAGGTGGGGATAGGTTAATTCAACGAATACATGGCCTTCCTGCAAGTCTAGCATAAGGCCCATGAGCTGAAATGATGACCTGCGCGATGTGGTGACATGACGGCCCGAGCCGCATGGCGGGCTTAAGGAGCGAACGGATGGCGGAGAGTGTCGAGAAACTCGAGGACGGGATCGTCCGTTCGGCCGAGCAGGTGTCGAGCCAGATTCGCGCCGCGAAGGATGCGATCGCGTCCATCATCTTCGGCCAGGACCGGGTGATCGAGAACACGCTGGTCACCATCCTCTCCGGCGGCCACGCGCTGCTGATCGGCGTGCCCGGCCTTGCCAAGACCAAGCTGGTCGAGACGCTCGGCGTCACGCTCGGCCTCGATGCCAAGCGCATCCAGTTCACGCCCGATCTGATGCCGTCGGACATCCTCGGCGCCGAAGTGCTGGACGAGAGCACCGCGGGCAAGCGCGCCTTCCGCTTCATTTCGGGGCCGGTGTTCGCGCAGCTGCTGATGGCCGACGAGATCAACCGCGCCTCACCGCGCACGCAATCGGCGCTGCTGCAGGCGATGCAGGAGCAGCACATCACCGTCGCCGGCGCGCGCCACGATCTGCCAAAGCCCTTCCACGTGCTCGCGACGCAAAATCCGCTTGAGCAGGAAGGCACCTACCCGCTGCCCGAAGCGCAGCTCGACCGCTTCTTGATGGAAATCGACGTCGACTATCCCGATCGCGACGCCGAACGCCGCATCCTGTTCGAGACGACCGGCGCCGAGGAAACGCTTGCCAAGGGCGCGATGACGGCGGACGCGCTGATCACCGCGCAGCGGCTAATCCGCCGCCTGCCGGTCGGCGATTCCGTGGTCGAAGCCATCCTGTCGCTGGTGCGCTCGGCCCGCCCGGGTCCGGACGCCGGCGAAGCCGGCAAGTTCATCGCCTGGGGCCCCGGCCCGCGCGCCAGCCAATCCCTCATGCTGGCGGTGCGCGCGCGTGCGCTGATCGACGGGCGCCTTGCGCCCTCGGTCGACGACGTGCTCGACCTCGCCGAGCCCGTGCTGAAGCATCGTATGGCGCTGACGTTCCAGGCGCGCGCCGAGGGGCGCACGATTCCGGACGTGATCAAGCAGCTCAAGACACGGATCGGTTGATGGCCGCAGAGACCGGGCACACAGCGAAGGAGATCATCGCGATCCGACGTGCCGATGGCGAAAGCCGCACGCTCGCAGCCTCCTTGCCGCGCCTGGTGCTCGAGGCCCGCCGCATCGCCGCCAACGTCATCCACGGCCTGCACGGCCGGCGCCGCGCCGGCTCCGGGGAGAATTTCTGGCAATACCGCCGCTTCGTCTCGGGCGAGCCGGCGCAGAACGTCGACTGGCGCCGCTCGGCGCGCGACGACCATCTCTATGTCCGCGAGCTCGAATGGGAAGCCTCGCACACGGTCTGGATCTGGCCCGACCGCTCGCCGTCGATGGCGTTCGCCTCGAAGACCGCACGTGAGTCCAAGCTGGAGCGCACGCTGATCGTCGCCTTCGCGCTGGCCGAGCTGCTGGTGTCGGGCGGCGAGCGCGTCGGCATTCCCGGACTGATGGCGCCGACCGCGAGCGGCAGCGTCATCGACAAGATGGCGCAGGCGATGCTGCATGACGATGCCGACAGGCTGAGCCTGCCGCCGTCCTTCGTCCCCGCGGCGCTGGCCGAAACCATCGTGCTGTCGGATTTCTGGTCGCCGATCTCCGAGATCAGGACCACCCTCGCAGGGCTCTCCGGCTCGGGCGCGCATGGCACGCTGGTGCAAATCGTCGATCCCGCCGAAGAGAGCTTCCCCTATTCCGGACGCGTCGAGTTCGTCGAGCCCGAGGGCTTTGGCGTCATCACCGCCGGCCGCGCCGAGAGCTGGGCGCAGGATTATACCGCGCGGCTCGCATTGCACCGCGACCAGATCCGCGCCGAGACCAACAAGCTCGACTGGCTGTTCACCACGCACGCCACCGACCGCTCCGCGGCCGAGCTGCTGCTATTCCTGCATGCCGGCATGCAGGTGAGCAAGTCGGGCACGCGCATCACCACGATCAAGGCGGGGCCGGCCGCATGATGGGACTGCCGCTCGCCTTCACCGAACCGCTGCTCCTGATCGGCCTGGTCAGCCTTCCGGTGCTGTGGTGGCTGCTGCGCGTGATGCCGCCGCGGCCGCGCCGCATCGAGTTTCCGCCGACACGCCTGCTGTTCGACATCGCCCCGCGCGAAGAGACGCCGTCGCGAACGCCGTGGTGGTTGACCGCGCTCCGCCTACTCGCCGCAGCCCTCGTCATCTTTGCCGCCGCCGGCCCGATCTGGAATCCGCAAACCGGGCTTGCCGGCAGCAAGGCGCCGCTGATGATCATGCTCGACGATGGCTGGAGCGCAGCCTCGCACTGGGACGTCAGGATCAGGGCCGCCGACGAGCTGATCGCCAATGCCGACAACGACCGCCGCGCCATCGCGCTGGTGCCGCTGTCCGAGCCGAACCGCGACATCACGCTGATGCCGGCGGGCGCCGCGCGCGTCGCGCTGCGCCAGCTCGCGCCGAAGGCCTATTCGATCGATCGTGTGGAGACGCTGGCCGCGGTCGACCGCTTTCTCAAGGCGACCGGCGATTGCGAGATCGCCTGGCTGTCCGACGGCGTCGACACCGGCCGCGGCGAGGAGTTCGTGGCCGGTCTCGGCAAGACCATCGGCGAGCGCAGCCTGACCATCTTCGAAGGCGGCACCTCCGCGCCGCTGGCGCTGGTCGCGGCCGAGAACGCGGCGGCAAAGATGACCGTGAAGGTACTGCGCACCGACAGCGGCATCGCCATGGGCACCGTACGCGCGCTGGACCAGAAGGCCTCGCCGATCGGCGAAGCGCGTTTCTCGTTCGGCCCGCAGGACAAGGAGACCGAGGCCGCATTCGACCTGCCGGTCGAGCTGCGCAACGACATCACCCGGCTCGAAATCTCGGGCGAGCGCTCCGCCGGCGCGGTGCAGCTGCTCGACAAGCGCTGGCGCCGCCGCGCCATCGGCATCGTCTCGGGCTCGACCAGCGAGACCGCGCAGCCGCTGCTGGCGCCGACCTTCTATCTCACGCGCGCGCTGGCGCCGTTCGCCGACGTCAGGCTTGCCGACAAGGGCTCGCCGCAGCAGGGCATCACACAGTTTCTGGACCAGAAGCTGCCGATGATCATCCTCGCCGATGTCGGCACCATCGCCCCGGAGCTGCGCGAGCGCCTCAATGCCTGGATCGACCAGGGCGGCGTGCTGGTGCGGTTCGCTGGGCCCCGCCTGGCGCAGGCCGAGGACGATCTCGTGCCGGTCAAGCTGCGCAAGGGCGGCCGCACGCTCGGCGGCAGCCTGACCTGGGAGAAGCCGCAGCATCTCGCCTCTTTCGCGGGCGACGGCCCGTTCGCCGGCGTTGCGGTCCCCAAGGACGTCACCGTGAGCCGCCAGGTGCTGGCCGAGCCGGATGCCGTGCTCGCCACCAAGAGCTGGGCCTCGCTCGAAGACGGCACGCCGCTCGTCACCGGCGAGCATCGCGGCAAGGGCCTGGTCAGCCTGTTCCACGTCAGCGCCGACATGCGCTGGTCTGACCTGCCGATGTCGGGCACCTTCGTCGAAATGCTGCGGCGGGTGGTCGACATGTCCGGCTACACGTCCAAGCCCGGCGCCGGCGTCGCCAGCGAAGCGACCACCGAGACGGTGGCGCCGCTGCACATCCTCGACGGCTTTGGCGCGTTCGGCCCGCCGCCGGCGACCGCCAAGCCCCTCCCTGCGGACTATCGCGACCGCGCCACATCAGATCATCCGCCGGGCTTCTATGGTCCCGCCGAAGGACCGCTCGCCGTGAACACGCTTGCTGCCGCCGACCGCATCGCGGCCCTCAACACAGCGAGCCTGCGCGCCCGGCACGCCACCTACACCAATGCCGAGCCGCGGGACTTGCGCGGCTGGCTGCTGTCGACGGCGCTCGCGCTGTTCCTGATCGACGCCATCATCGTCGCGGTGCTCGGCGGCGGGATTGCCGCGCTGCTGCGCCGCCGCGCCGCGCCCGCCATGATCGTCCTCGGCCTCGTGTTTGCGGGCCTCGTCGCGCTCGCGCCGACGCCGTCACGCGCCGACAGCGCCGCGGACGATTTCGCGATGAGAGCGACGGCGCAGACCCGCCTCGCCTATGTCGTGACAGGCAATGCCGACGTCGATTCCATCGTCAAGGCCGGCATGTCCGGACTGACGCTGTTTCTGGCGCAGCGCACCGCGCTCGAGGCCGGCGACCCCGTCGGGATCGACCCCGCGCGCGACGAGCTCGCCTTCTTCCCGCTGATCTACTGGCCGATCGTGCCGGGCGCGCCGAAGCCGCCGCAGGACGCCATCAACAAGATCGACGCCTACATGAAGCAGGGCGGCACCGTGCTGTTCGACACCCGCGACGCGATCGAGGCACCGCCCGGCGCGAACGGCGCGGCGCAGACCCCGGGCATGCAGACGCTGCGCGAGATCCTGTCCTCGCTCGACGTGCCCGAGCTCGAGCCGGTACCGCGCGAGCACGTGCTGACCAAGACCTTCTATCTTCTGCGCGACTTCCCCGGCCGCTTCGTGACCGGCCAGACCTGGGTCGAGACCCTGCCGCGCGAAGACGAGGACGAGGACAGCGCACAGCGGCCGGCGCGCGGCGGCGACGGTGTCTCGCCGATCATCATCACCTCGAACGATCTTGCCGGCGCCTGGGCCGTGCGGCCCGACGGCCAGGCGATGCTGCCGGTGACCGGCGGCGACACCCGCCAGCGCGAATTCGCCTACCGCGCCGGCGCCAACATCGTGATGTACACGCTGACCGGCAACTACAAGGCCGACCAGGTGCACGCACCGGCCCTGATCGAACGGCTGGGGCAATAGGATCGATATGAACTACGGCATCGCATTCACGCCGCTTGTCCCCGCGATCGTGCTGTGGCTCGCGCTCGCCGCGATCGTCGTCATCGCGCTCGTGCTGCTGGTGGCACGCGCGCGCGGCGCTGCCGTGCGCGTGGCCGCGCTGGCGCTGTTCCTGCTCGCGCTCGCCAATCCCTCCTTCACCCGCGAGGAGCGCGAGCCCCTGACCTCGGTCGCAGCCGTCGTCGTCGACAAGAGCCCGAGCCAGAATTTCGGCAACCGCAATCGCGAGGCCGCGCAGGCGCAGGAAGCGCTGGTCGACAACCTGAAGAAGATCAAGGGGCTCGAGGTGCGTGTCGTCGATGCCGGGCAGGCCGACGGCGAGACCGACGGCACAAAACTGTTCGGCGCGCTTGCCTCGGCCTTGTCGGACGTTCCGGTCGACCGCGTCGCCGGCGCGTTCCTGATCACCGACGGCCGCGTCCACGACATTCCGGCGAATGCCGCCGCGCTCGGCTTCCAGGCGCCGGTGCATGCGCTGATCACCGGCCAAAAGGACGAGCGGGACCGGCGCATCGCGATCACGGCCGCGCCGCGCTTCGGCATCGTCGGCCAGACCCAGACCATCTCCTACCGCCTCGACGACCAGGGCGTCACGGGCGAGCGCGCCAAGGTCACGATCCGCAGGGACGGCGAGGTTATCAACGAGCGCACGCTCTCGAGCGGCCAGAGCGCGAGCGTCGACGTCGACATCAAACACGCCGGCCCGAACATCGTCGAGATCGAGGCCTCCCCGCTCGAGCGAGAATTGACGCCGGTGAACAACCGCGCGGTCGTCGCCATCGACGGCGTGCGCGACAAGCTCCGCGTCCTGCTGGTCTCGGGCGAGCCGCATTCCGGCGAGCGCACCTGGCGCAATCTCCTGAAGTCCGACGCCAGCGTCGATCTCGTGCATTTCACCATTCTGCGTCCGCCGGAGAAGCAGGACGGCACGCCGATCAACGAATTGTCGCTGATCGCGTTTCCGACCCGCGAGCTGTTCCAGCAGAAGATCAATGAATTCCAGCTGATCATCTTCGACCGCTATGCTCGCCAGGGCGTGCTGCCGATTGCCTATTTCGACAATATCGCGCGCTATGTGCGCTCGGGCGGCGCCGTGCTGGTCTCGGCCGGCCCCGACTACGCCTCCAACACCAGCATCTGGCGTACGCCGCTGGATTCGGTGCTGCCGGCCGAGCCGGTCGGCGTGACCGAGAAGCCGTTCTACGCGCATCTGTCCGACGTCGGCAGACGCCATCCCGTCACGCGCGGACTGGAGGGTTCGGCCTCCGAGCCGCCGCGCTGGAGCCGGTTCTTCCGCACGGTCGACACCCGTAATTCCGTCAACCCGCCGGTGATGACGGGGGCGGACGGCAAGCCGCTTCTGTTCCTGTCGCGCTTCGGCGAGGGCCGCGTCGCGCTGCTGCTGTCGGATCACATCTGGCTGTGGGCGCGCGGCTATGAGGGCGGCGGGCCGCACCTGGACCTGCTGCGGCGGATGTCGCACTGGCTGATGAAGCAGCCTGATCTGGACGAGGAAGCGCTGCGTCTGCAGGTGCAAGGCAAGGATCTCGTCGTGGTGCGCCAGACCATGGCGGACAGCGTCCAGCCAGTGAGCGTGACCTCGCCGTCCGGCGTGTCGCGCGATTTGACGCTGAGCCCCGGCGAGCCCGGCGAATGGCGGGCCAACCTGCCGGCGAGCGAGCTCGGGCTGTGGCAGGCCACCGACGGTACGCTGAAGGCGCTGATCAATGTCGGCCCGACCAATCCGAAGGAGTTTTCGGAGGTCACCTCCACCACCGACACATTGAAGCCGCTCACCCAGGCGACCGGCGGCAACGCCGTGCGGGTGGCCAGCGGCACCAGCGTCGAGCTGCCGCGCATCCTCCCGGTGCGTTCGGCCAGCGTCTTTGCCGGCGACGGCTGGATGGGCGTGCGGATGCGCGATGCCAGCGTGGTGAAGGGCGTCGGCGTGTTGCCGATCTTTGCCGGCCTGATCGGCCTTCTGCTGCTGCTGGGTGCGTTTGCGGCGACCTGGGTGCGCGAGGGGCGGTAACGCTCCGTTGCCCGAACGCCACATCAGCCCGCCACCCGCACTGGCCGGCTTGAGGGTCGTTGACATCCGCCAACGGGTCGAGCGATGTTACATTATAACATCGCGACGCCAAGGCGGGCGCCTCGCGATGTGGGGGTAGCTTTTTCCGATGAAGTGGTTCCGGTCGAATATCAGGCACGGCGCCCGGCTCGCGTTGTTCGCGATGCTGGTGCAGTTCGCGCTGACGTTCGGCCACAGCCATTGGTTCGCGCAGGCTGCGCCGCTGGCCCAGGCCGCGCTTCAGCAGACCAACAGTGCCAAGGACGGCGTCAGGAACGTTGCTGCGGTCGATCGGGCCGGGGTGCAGAAGCAATCGCCCACAAGCCCCGACCACGAGCATCCGGGCGAGGATAATTGCGCGATCTGCGCATTGGTCGCGATGGCAGGCACGATCCTGTTCGCGACGCCGCCCCTGTTGCAGCTTCCGCATGCGATCGACCTGCTCTACCGCACCACCGATGCCGAGTTTCTCCATCTGAAATCGGCCGGCACGGCATTTCAGCCGCGCGCTCCTCCCGCATCCTGACCTCCAACGCTTGATCACACCCAGCCTCGCCGCTTTCAGGCGAAGGCCTGGGATCCGTTGAAGTCGAATTCCGTCGCGCCGCGACGGCAGGCCGCCTCCGATCAGCACATCACATGCGGACGGCGCCTGACTGGAATCAGGATCATGTCATTTCAATCGCGACGCGCGCAGCGTCTTGGCGGAGCAAGCCTGCTCCTGCTCGGCGCCGCCGCCACGCCCGCTTTCGCCCAAACACCTGCGCAGGACACATCGTCGACCGAGATCCCCGCCGTCACCGTGACGGCCCCTAGCCCGATCGTGCGCAGTGCGGTGGTGCCGTCCCGCAACGCAGGCCGCGGCACGCGGACCGCACGGGCGCGCAACCGCGAGCAAACGGCGGACGCAACGCCGGCAAGCTCCGCGCCCGCCGCACCCCAGCAGGGCCAGTTGCCCATCGTGACCAACCAGTTCGCGACGGTCACCGTGGTGCCGAACGAGGAGATCCGCCGCGAGGGCGGCGGCCAGCTCGGCGATCTGCTGTTTTCCAAGCCCGGCATCACCGGATCGGGCTTCGCACCCGGCGCCTCCAGCCGGCCGATCATCAGGGGTCTCGACGTCAACCGCGTCGGCATCGTCGAGAACGGCACCAATTCCGGCGGCGCCTCCGACCTCGGCGAGGATCATTTCGTCCCGATCGATCCGCTGGCGACCAACCAGGTCGAAGTGGTGCGCGGGCCGGCCGCATTGCGCTACGGCTCGACCTCGATCGGCGGCGTCGTCAGCGCCACCAATAGCCGGATTCCGGATGCGCTGCCGTCCTGCGCACCGTCGTTCCAGGCTTACGGCCTGCCGACCAAGGCGCCGCTCGCAGGCGCCGCGACCTCGCCTTGCGTCACCGCAGAGACGCGCACCGCGTTCTCTTCGGTCGACCGCGGCGTCGAAAGCGGCGTGCTGCTCGATACCGGCGGCGGCAATTTTGCCTTCCACGCCGACGCCTACGGCCGCACCACCTCGGACTATTCCATTCCGAGCTATCCCTACCTGAACGACCAGTCGCGCCCCGTGAACGGCCGCCAGCCGAATTCGGCGACGCGCTCGGACGGCGCCTCGATCGGCGGCTCCTACTTCTTCCAGGGCGGCTATATCGGCGCGTCGATCACCCAGAACGACTCGCTCTACCACATCCCCGGCATCGACGGCGCCGACCACAAGACGCGGATCGACGGCCACCAGACCAAGATCAACGTCAAGGGCGAATACCACCCCGATGCGGCCGCGATCGACACGGTCCGCTTCTGGGCCGGCGCGACCGACTATCGGCACAACGAGATCGGCCTTGCCGATCCCACCGACCTCAACAGCGACGGCATCCGCCAGACCTTCACCAACAAAGAGCAGGAGATCCGCACCGAGGTGCAGCTGATGCCGTTCAACGCGCGCTTCGCCGAGGTGACCACGGCGCTGGGCTTCCAGGTCGGGCATCAGGAATTGAGCGCGCCGAGCCCGGACAATCCCGGCACGCTGTTCAACGGGTTGTGGGACCCGAACAACAGCAACCGCGTTGCCGGCTACGCCTTCAACGAGTTCAAGTTCACGGAAGCGACGCGGGCGCAGGTCGCCGGCCGCATCGAGCATGTCGAGCTGCACGGCACGACGCCGGATTTTCCAGCGGACTATCTGCCCGACGGTACGCCGCAGGCGGCGATCTCGCGCAATCCGTCCTTCACGCCGAAGAGCGGCAGCATCGGGCTGCTGCAGGACCTGCCGGGCGGCATGGTCGGCAGCATCACCGCGCAATATGTCGAGCGCGCGCCGAAGGCGGCCGAATTGTTCTCGCGCGGCGGTCATGACGCGACGGCGACGTTCGACATCGGCAATCCCAATCTCACCATCGAGACCGCGAAGTCGGTCGAGCTCGGCGTCCGCCGGGCAACGGGGCCGTTCCGCTTCGAGGCGACGGTGTACTACACGCATTTCGACAATTTCATCTATCGCCGCCTCACCGGCGTGTCCTGCGACGACGACTTCGCCTCCTGCGGCACGCCGGGCGCCGAGCTGAACCAGGCCGTCTACTCGCAGCGCAACGCCAATTTCCGCGGCGGCGAATTCCAGTCGCAGCTCGACGTCGGCGCATTCCAGGGCGGCATCTGGGGCATCGAGAACCAGTTCGACATGGTCCGCGCCACCTTCAGCGACGGCACCAACGTGCCGCGGATTCCCCCCATGCGAATGGGCGGCGGCGTGTTCTGGCGCGACGACAACTGGCTGATGCGGGTCAACCTGCTGCATGCGTTCGCGCAGAGCAACGTCGCTGTGATCGCGGAGACGCCGACGGCGGGTTACAATCTGCTGAAGGCCGAAATCAGCTACAAGACCAAGCTCGATCGCAACTGGTTCGGCGCGCGCGAGATGATGGCCGGCATCGTCGGCAACAATCTCCTCAACGAGAACATTCGCAACTCGGTGTCCTACACCAAGGACGAGGTGCTGATGCCCGGCATCGGAGTGCGGGCGTTCGCCAACTTCAAGTTCTGAGCTGCGGATCGAGCCGGGGCCTGCGGGCCCCGGCCCAAACGCCGTCATTGCGAGCGTAGCGAAACAATCCGGAATCTTTCCGCGGAAAAATTCTGGATTGATTCGCTGCGCGCGCAATGACGGTGGTTGAGCGCAACTGCTCGTCCCGTTACGGCCTCGTAGCCCGAACCGAGCTACCCCGCCCGCGCCTTGCTCCAGTCCGGCGCGACCTGCCCCGACACACCCTCGAAGGCGCCGTCGACGAGCTCGAACACCAGGATGCGCGCGGCGTCCACCGGGCCCGGCATGGTGACGCGGCCCTTCGGGACCGGCTTGAAGCCGGCACGGCTGTAATAAGGCTCGTCGCCGACCAGCAGCACGAGGCGATGGCCTTTCGCCCTCGCGTCCTTGAGCGCGCGCTCCATCAACAGACGGCCGACACCGCGGCCGCGGAACGGCGGCTCGACCGTGAGCGGCCCGAGCAGCAGCGCCGGCGTCTCGCCGACCAGCACCGGCAATTGCCTGACCGAGCCGACCAGCAGCGTACCGATGCGGGCGGTGAAGGACAGTTCGAGCAGATGGTCGACATGCTCGCGGATCCGGTAGGCACTGAGCACGAAGCGGCCGGGACCGAAGGTACGTTCGTGCAGCCGCTCGATCGCCTGAGCGTCGCCGGCGGCTTCGGGAAGGATGGTGAGTGAAAGGTCAGTCATGTCAATCGCGGGATAGCACCTGAACGCTGCGCGGTCCATCGGGCAGCAAAGCCGCTCCGCTCCTTTTCAACGCCGGTTGGGACAGATAGGCCAGCATCTTCATCTCCCGCCGCCCACGCGTCACCGTGTCGAGAACGAGTCCCGACGACACCGAGAGCAGGGCCATGATCATCAGACCCATCGCCAGCACCGCGGTCGGCAGGCGCGGCACGAGGCCCGTCTCGATGAAGGTGATCAGAACCGGGATCGCAAGGATCACCGAGGCCGCCGCCAGCAGGATTCCGATCGCCGCGAAGAAGCGCAGCGGTCGCTCCGAGCGATAGAGCTTGAGCATGGTGCCGAGGATGCGAAACCCGTCGCGCCAGGTGTTGAGCTTCGAAAACGAGCCTTCGGGACGCGCGTAGTAGGGCGTCTCGACCTCGGCAACGGGCAGAGACAGTTCCAGCGCATAGACGGCCAGCTCGGTCTCGATCTCGAAGCCGTCGGAGAGAACCGGAAAGGACTTGACGAAGCGGCGCGAGAACACCCGGTAGCCGGACAGGATGTCCTTGAAGGCGTGACCGAAGGTCGACGCCAGAAAGCCGGTCAGCATGCGGTTGCCGGTGCGGTGGCCGAGCCGGTAGGCGGCCTGGACCTGATCGACGCGAAGGCCGACGACCATGTCGAGGTGATCATCGAGCAGCCTGTCGATCATGCGCGGCGCGCTCGGTGCGTCGTAGGTGGCGTCGCCGTCGACCAGCACATAGACGTCGGCCTCGACGTCGGCGAACATGCGACGCACCACATGGCCCTTGCCCTGCCGGCGCTCGCTGCGCACGATCGCACCCGCTTCGCGCGCGAGCATTGCGGTGCGGTCGCGCGAATTGTTGTCGTAGACGTAGATCTCGGCCGCAGGCAGCGCCTTGCGGAGGGCTGGCCGTCCAGCACCTCCGCGATCCGCAGCCTTGTACCGGATGTGGTCCCCTCCGGCAGCGCATTGATCGCGAAGAAACCGCATTCGACGATCTCGCGGTTGGGCTCAGGGAGGCGGTCCTGCCTGAACTGCCGGACCACGTAGACCGCGACATGGTCGCGGCGGGAGACGTGGCTGTTGAGGAAGATGCCGTGCAGCGCCGCATCTGCGGTGAGGTCGATGTCGCCCTCCTCCTTGAGCTCGCGCCGCATCGCCTGCTCCATGGTCTCACCGTGGTCGACGCCGCCTCCGGGCAGGTACCAGCCGCTGACATAGCTGTGCCTGACCAGGAACACCCGATTCTCGTCGTCCAGCACCACGGCACGCACGCCGAGGGTCATGCCGCGGACCACGAGGAAATAGGCGTGGAAGAATCGCCGCAGCAGCGGCTCGCATTTCCGTCGGATCCGGTTCAGACGTTCTCCCATCAGGCTTCCTCAACGCCCCGGTTCAGGCTCCGCTTGCGCGTTCCTTTCGACCTTGCCATTACAGCGGAGCAATAGCGAGGCAATCGCGCGCCATGACTCCCAACACGTTGGCTCCCTTCACGCTCGCCCACCTGTCCGATCCGCATCTGGCGCCCTTGCCGAAGCCGCGGTTGATCGAGCTCGCGGGCAAGCGCGCGCTCGGCTACGTCAACTGGACGCGCAACCGCCATAAATACCAGCGCCGCGAGGTGCTCGACGCGCTGGTCGCCGACATAAAGGCGCAGGCGCCGGACCACATCGCAGTGACCGGCGATCTCGTCAACCTCGCGCTGGAAGCCGAGTTCGCACCGGCCCGCGCCTGGCTCGACGAGGTCGGCCCGCCCGACCGCGTCACCACGATTCCAGGCAATCACGACGCCTATGTCCGCGCCACCGCGCATCGCTTCGGCGAGACGTTTGCGCCCTATCTCGCCGGCGACGACGGCCGCATCGGCTTTCCCTCGGTGCGCCGGCGCGGGCCGCTGGCGCTGATCAGCCTGTCGACAGCGGTGCCGACCCTGCCGCTGATGGCGACGGGCACGCTCGGGCATGACCAGCTCGCAGCCCTCGAAGCGCTTCTCGAAAGCCTCGCGGCCGAGGATATCTTCCGCGTGCTGCTGGTGCATCATCCGCTGAAATCCGGCGCGCGGCAGAAGCGGATGACGGACGCGCCCGCCCTGCTGGCACTGCTCAAGCGCCACGGCGTGGAGCTGGTCCTGCACGGACACGACCACATTCATTCGACGATATGGGTCGAAGGTCCGAACGGCAACATTCCCGTGCTCGGCGTGCCCTCGGCTTCCGCGCTCGCGCACGGGCACTACCCGGCGGCGGCGTACAATCTGCTCACGATCGAGAAGGACAATGCCGGCTGGCGCTGCGAGCAGACGGTGCGGGGGCTCGGCGCGGGATTTCAGATCGGGCAGATCAAGCATGTGAGGTTGGTTTAATTGTCCGTCATTGCGAGCGAAGCGAAGCAATCCAGAAATCTGTCCGCTGGGGGATCATGGATTGCTTCGTCGCAAGGGCTCCTCGCAATGACGACCGAGGCCGCCTCACCAGCTCCGCAAGGCTGCCACCACGGCAAGCCCGAACAGCGCGGCGGCACCGAGCAGGAAGCCGAAGAGGAACGGCCAGAAGCGTGAACGGCGCGGCGGCGGCTCGACGGCCGGAGCTTGCGGTTCGGGCGGGATCACCATCGCGCGCTCGCGCTCGATCATGCGGCGCGCGACATAGTCGGTCACGGCTTCGACGATAACAGCGGTGTCGTGCGATTCGGCGAGCACGATGCGGCCGAACCGGGTGTCCTGGACGAAGCGGTACATCCGCTTGTCGCGCCCCATCACGATGTGGGCGACGACGTCGATCCAGAGGCGCGGCGTATCGCCCTGGCTGATGCCGCGGTCGAACAGATCGATCCGGTCAGGCACCTGCGCGAACAGGGGATCGAGAGCGTCGTTGAGTATCTCGAGCCGCGCCACCTCGGCGTCCCTGAGATCGACGACAACGCCGGTCCGGTCGGCGGCCTCGATCCGCGCGCGCAGCAGCGCATCGCGCAGCCGCACCGGGCGCGGCTGGCCGGGATGGGTCCCGCTGGTCTCGGGCTCTGACATTGTCGGCCTCGTCCTCGACTGATCCCCGTTAACCTATCAGCAACCACACTCTCCGCAAAGACCCACAATTCCAGAGGCTTAGAGGCACCCACAGGCGTTTCACCTGTGCCAAAAACAGACGATCCCACCCAGGCAGCGCCTGGATGGGAGCATCCGTCCTTGGACGTCTTCTTAATTGAGGCGATCAGGCCGACACGCGCGAGGGCTCTTCCACGATCGAGAAGCGGACGCCGGCCTTGTGGCGGCTCTCTTCCGAGACCTCCTTCCAGCAGTCCTCGGCTTCCTTGCGGGTCTTGAACGGACCTTTGACCTGGGCCGAGCCTTCCACGAGCTTGTGGAAGTTCATCGAACCGAACTCGCCGCCGATCACCCAGAAATTGCTGCCTTTGGTCATTGTCAGTCTCCTGTCGAAGTCGAGATTCGTTAGCCGAACTGGTTCATCGTGTTGTGAGCGCCGCCCGCCTTCAGGGCAGCCTCGCCGGCGAAGTACTCCTTGTGGTCGTCGCCGATGTCGGAGCCGGCCATGTTCTGGTGCTTGGCGCAGGCGATGCCCTGACGGATCTCCTGACGCTGCACGTTCTTGACGTAGCCGAGCATGCCCTGGTCGCCGAAATATTCCTTGGCGAGGTTGTCGGTGGACAGCGCGGCCGTATGATAGGTCGGCAGCGTGATCAGGTGGTGGAAGATGCCGGCGCGCTTGGCCGAATCCGCCTGGAAGGTGCGGATGCGCTCGTCGGCCTCGATGGCCAGCGGCGTATCATCGTATTCCGGCTTCATCAGCTCGGCGCGGTTGTACTTGCTGACATCCTTGCCGGCTTCCTTCATCGCGTCGTAGACCTGCTGGCGGAAGTTGATGGTCCAGTTGAACGACGGCGAGTTGTTGTAGGCGAGCTTCGCGTTCGGGATGACCTTGCGGATGCGGTCGACCATCTTGGCGATCTGCTCGATATGCGGCTTCTCGGTCTCGATCCACAGCAGGTCGGCGCCGTTCTGCAGCGAGGTGATGCTGTCGAGCACGCAGCGGTCTTCGCCAGTGCCGGGACGGAACTGGTAGAGGTTCGAGGGCAGCCGCTTCGGACGCATCATCTTGCCGTTGCGGTTGATGATGACGTCGCCATTGCGGGCGTTCTCAGCGGTGATTTCCTCGCAATCGAGGAAGCTGTTGTACTGGTCGCCGATATCACCGGGCTTGTGGCTGACGGCGATCTGCTGCGTGAGACCAGCGCCGAGCGAGTCGGTGCGGGTCACGATGACGCCGTCTTCGACGCCGAGCTCGAGGAAGGCGTGGCGGCACGCACGGATCTTCGCGATGAACACCTCGTGCGGCACGGTGACCTTGCCGTCCTGGTGACCGCACTGCTTCTCGTCCGAGACCTGGTTCTCGATCTGCAGCGCGCAGGCGCCCGCCTCGATCATCTTCTTGGCGAGCAGATAGGTCGCTTCCGCGTTGCCGAAGCCGGCGTCGATGTCGGCGATGACGGGGACGACATGGGTCTGGAAGTTGTCGATCTTCGCGATCAGCTCCTGCTCGCGGGTCTTGTCGCCTTCCTTGCGCGCCTTGTCGAGCAGACGGAAGATGTCGTTGAGCTCACGGGAATCCGCCTGACGCAGGAAGGTGTAGAGTTCTTCGATCAGCGCCGGCACCGAGGTCTTCTCGTGCATCGACTGGTCGGGCAGCGGGCCGAACTCGGAGCGCAGCGCCGCGATCATCCAGCCCGAGAGGTACAGATAGGTGCGATCGGTCTTGCCGCCGAAATGCTTCTTGACCGAGATCAGCTTCTGCTGGGCGATGAAGCCATGCCAGCAACCCAGCGACTGCGTGTACTTGGTCGGGTCCTTGTCATAGGCCGCCATGTCGGCCCGCATCAGCGCCGCGGTGTAACGGGCGACGTCGAGGCCGGTCTTGAAACGGTTCTGCAGGCGCATGCGCGCGACGGCCTCGGCCGACACGCCGTTCCAGGTCGGCTGGGTCTCGAGGAGCGCCTGGGCTGCCTTGACCTCGTCCTGATAGGACGACGGGCCCTGGAGGGTGCTGATGCCGCGCGGCTGGTAGTTCATGTGCCTGATCCTTTCGCTGACGATGGCGATGGCTGGCCATCGACATTCTTGACACTGCATTGCGAGATGCGTGTCAGGAGCTAAACGCGAAAACAGAAACTTCGTATAGATGGCTTGTTTTTTATTGGTGATGTCATGTAACATAAGAACATGTAATAGATGTTATTTTGTAAAGCTTGTAAAATATAGGTCAGTGAAGCTGTCCTTCATGCACGCGGAGATCTGAGACATGGCGGCCGAATCCGGCAAGAAACTCTTCGTCGGGCCCCGCTTCCGCAGGATCCGGCAGCAATTGGGTCTGTCGCAGACCCAGATCGCCGAGGGGCTTGGGATCTCACCGAGCTATGTCAACCTGATCGAGCGGAACCAGCGCCCGGTGACGGCGCAGATTCTGCTGCGGCTGGCGGAAACCTACGACCTCGATCTGCGCGATCTCGCCACCGCCGACGAGGATCGCTTCTTCGCCGAGCTGAACGAAATCTTCTCCGATCCGCTGTTCCGCCAGATCGACGTGCCCAAGCAGGAGCTGCGCGACCTCGCCGAGCTCTGCCCGGGCGTCACCCATGCGCTGCAACGGCTCTATGCGGCCTATACCGAGGCCCGGCAGGGCGAGACGCTGGCGGCTGCCCAGATGGCCGACCGCGACGTCGGCACGCGCTATGAGGCCAATCCGGTCGAGCGCGTGCGCGAGCTGATCGAGGCCAACCGCAATTATTTCCCGGAACTGGAGCAGGCCGCGGAGAATCTTCGCGACGAGCTGAACGTGCCGGCCGAGGAGCTTTACGCGGCACTCGCAGCGCGGCTGCGGGAAAAGCATTCGATCCAGACCCGCATCATGCCCGTCGACGTGATGCGCGAGACGCTGCGCCGCTTCGATCGCCACCGCCGCCAGCTCCTGATTTCCGAGCTGGTCGATCCGCCCGGCCGCGCGTTCCAGCTCGCCTTCCAGCTGGGCCTGGGGGAATGCGCGCAAGCCCTGGAGACCATCATCGGCCGCGCCGGCCCGCTCGACGATGCGCCGCGCCGGCTGTTCCGCATCACGCTCGGCAACTATTTTGCGGCGGCCGTGATGATGCCCTACCCGACGTTTCTCGCCGCCGCCGAAGCGTTGAACTACGACATCCACGTGCTGGCGCAGCGCTTCAATTCCGGCTTCGAGCAGGTCTGCCACCGCCTCACCACGCTGCAGCGGCCGAACGCGCGCGGCATTCCGTTCTTCCTCTTGCGCGTCGACAATGCCGGCAACGTCTCCAAGCGCTTCTCATCGGGCACCTTCCCGTTCTCGAAGTTCGGCGGCACTTGTCCGCTCTGGAACGTGCACTCGACCTTCGACACGCCGGATCGCCTGCTCAAGCAGGTGATCGAGCTCTCCGACGGCACGCGCTATTTCTCGATCGCGCAGATGGTGCGCCGCCCGGTCGCGCCGCACCCGTTGCCGCAACCGCGCTTCGCCATCGGCCTCGGCTGCGAAATCCGCCACGCCGCGCGCCTGACCTACGCCGCCGGCATGGACCTGGAGAAGACCGAGGGCACGCCGATCGGCGTCAACTGCCGCCTTTGCGAGCGCGAGAACTGCTCCCAGCGCGCCGAGCCGCCGATCACGCGCACGCTGATTTTGGACGAGACGACGCGGCGCGTGTCGAGTTTTGCGTTCTCGAATGCGCGGGAGTTGTGAGGCGATCCAGCTCTCGTGTCCCGGACGCGCTGCAGCGCTCTTGCGCTCTTGCGCTGCTGCGCAGAGCCGGGACCCAGCACGCCACGCGCACCCGCACGACATGGGCCCCGGCTCTGCAGCGCACCGCCAAAAGGGCGCTGCGCTGCGTCCGGGGCACCAGACCGTCGCCAATCCCGAATCTCACGCCAGCGTATGCACGATCACCGGCCCGGCGGCCGCGCTCGCATGCCCCGCCAGCAGCGGGCCGAGATCTTTCTCGATCCAGGCGATGGCGCGCTTGTTGGCTTCCTCGGCCTGCTCGAACTTGTCGAAGATGGAGATCGCGGTGACCGTGTCGTCGCCGGCATAGACGACGTAATAGGCACGGAAACCGTCGACGTCGCTGATGATCGGCACGGCGCCGTCCTTGATGCGGCGCGCCAGCTCCTCCGCGCTCCCGCTTTTCGCCTTGGCCTGACGGATGGCGGCATACATGGCATCCTCCCTTCCGGCTGAAGATTTGTGCTGCAAACTTACACCCGACAGCAAATCCCGTCATCCTGAGGTGCGAGGCATGGGACGCATCGCGTCCCATGAGGAGCCTCGAAGGATGGAAGGCCTGGATGCAGCCGGGCCGTGGCCCTTCGAGGGCCGCTGAAAAAGCGGCCACCTCAGGGTGACGGTGACAGGCCGGCAATGGCGGCCTCCTTGGTTAACCCCGCCCTAATCCAACGGCGTGATCTGCAACCAACGGTTAAGCACGCCTCAACATCGGCGCCTTAGTCTCGCCCCACTCACTTTTCGCAAACAACGGCGGCCTATTCTGCCGGGCGAAGTGACATCAGGGGGTTCATCATGCGCATTGCGTTGCTGCTGACCGCGACCATCGTCGGCGCGCTCTTTGCCGGTCCAACTCGTGCCGGCTCGCTCGATGCCGACGCGGCGCAGCCGCTGCCGCCGGGCTTCCAGAGCTACCGCGGCTTCATGTTCGACCTGTCGGAGAATTCCGACCGCAAGGACGTCGACAAGCTCACCGACAATCTGAAGCAGCAGATCGATCTCGTCGAAGGCGCGGGCCTGTCGCCGCGCGTGCTGCGTTTCTTCCATACCGTGCCGATCGTCGCGAGCGAGCTGGCTTGCCTCGACGAAGGCGCCGCGACCGCGTGCTACGGCCGGGTCACGCCCGACATCCGCCGCACCGTTCCGCGGACGCTGACGGTGTGGGATCCGAACAAGCAGCGCTGGACCAATCCGAACGCCGTCGACCTCGCGGTCGATTCCGGGCTCGGCGTGATCATGCTGCGGCCGGACATGATGCGCTACGAGAAGGAGGCCGTGCTGCTGCACGAGCTGCTCCACGCCTATCACGCGCGACTGCTGCCGGACGGCTATGCGAACAAGGGCGTGATCGGCTATTACGCCCTGGCCAAGTCGAAGGACATGCTGCCCAAGGAGTCCTATGCGATGAAGAACCCGATGGAGTTCTTTGCCGTGACCTCCAGCATCTTCCTGTCCGGAAAGAGCGAATTCCACGATCCGAAGTCGCGCGCGGCGCTCAAGGAGAAGATGCCGGACTATTACAAATATCTGGTCGGCGTGTTCGGCTTCGACCCCGAGCCGGCGGCGGCAAACGGCCCGGTTGCCTCGCTGAAGTGAGGCGCCCCGCCGAGACATCCAAAAAGCCGCGCGATCTGCGCGGCTTTTCCAGTTTTGGCCGTTGGAAGCTGCGGATGACGCACAGCCGGGAATTGCCAAGGTGGGGCCCGATCTGCATAGTCCCGCCCGCATCGATACCGATTTTCGAAGGGGATAAGAGAACATGGCGGACGCCGACCTGGATGTCGTGATCCGGCAACTGGCCAGACAGCTGCATACGGGCCTGATGACCCGCGCCAAGGAGCGGCGGGATCGCTTCAACGGCCTTGCGGCCAAGGCCAAGAGCAAGGAGACCGCCGACCGCTTCAAGATGATGGCCAAGGCCACGCTGGAGCAGGCCGCCGCCGCCGCCAAGCGCCTGCAGATGTCCGCCGACAACGTCGCCGACAGCTACGCGCGGTCGATGCGGATCGCGGCCAGCATGCCGATTGCCGTGAAGGTCGAGAAGAAGGCCAAGGAAGAGAAGGCGCCGAAGAAGGCCGCAAAGGCCAAGAAGGCGAAAGCCAAGAAGGCGAAGTAGCCGCTGTTCTCTTCCTTCTCCCCTTGCGGGAGAAGGTGGCGCGAATGCAGCTTCAGAATTTCCCTCACCGCCTCGGCAACGCTACCGGGGCCGGCTCGGCGCTTGCAAGTTCGGCGAGCTTGGCGCGGGCGGCTTCGCGGGCGTGGTCGTCCTTGCCTGATGGCAGCGCCAGCGCCGCCTCGAAATCGGCGCGCGCATCATCGGCCTGGCCACGGGCGAGGAACGCCAGGCCGCGGTCGAGGCGGGCCTCGGCGTCCCGGGGATCGAGGCGAACCGCCGTATTGTAGCTCAGGATAGCGCGGTCGAGATCGCCGGTGGCGGCGAGCGCGAGGCCGCGCTGATGATAGGGTGCGGCGAGCCTGGGATTATGCGCGATCGCCTCGTCATAGTCGGCGATGGCGAGCTCGAAGTCGCCGTTGAGACGGCGCGCAAGCGCGCGATCGCGATAGAGCGCAGCACGGTTGGGATTGAGATGGATGGCCTCGTCGAAATCGGCGATCGCCCGCTTGACGTCGCCATGGCGCAGCGCGATCCGTCCGCGCCCCTCATAGGCAAAGGCGATCAGCGATCCCCGCAGCGGCGAGAAGCCGATGACGGCCGAGCAGATGTCGGGCTCGTCCTCGTCGCCGCAATTGACGACCATGTGCGTCGACAAACCGACGAGCACGCACAGGACGATCAGCAATGGCACGGCAGCTCTGGTCATCTTCGACGGCGGCCGACATTGTGCCGGCCACCCATCCCCTTTCGAAGAAAGCATCTCCCGTGCGTGTTATCACCGCCTCTGGCCATCCTGTGTGCGCCAGGTCACAAAAGCCGGTTTTCAAGTCCTAACCGGTTCCGTCAGCCCCAAGGACCCCGAGACGGACCGCGTGAGGACGAGCGTCCCCACGGGCCGCGCGGGGGATAATTCTCGTTGGCGCCGACCGACGGAGCGGCCCGCGCACCGAGCTCGGCCGCAAGCTGCTGGAGCGCGGCAATGCGGTTCTGCGTCGAGGGATGGGTGGCGAACAGATTGTCCACGCCATGGCCCGACAGCGGATTGATGATGAACATGTGCGCGGTCGCGGGGTTTCGCTCGGCCTCGTAGTTTGGCACTTGATGCGCGGCGCCCTCGATCTTCACCAGCGCAGAGGCCAACCACATCGGCTGTCCCGCGATGCGCGCACCGAGATTGTCCGCTGCATATTCGCGGGTGCGGCTGATCGCCATCTGCACCAGCATGGCGCCGATCGGAGCGAGGATCATCATCAGGATCGAGCCGACGATGCCGAGACCATTGTTGTTCTCGCGATTCCCGCCGAAGAACATGCCGAACTGCGCCAGCATCGAGATCGCGCCGGCGATGGTCGCAGTGATCGTCATCAGCAGGGTGTCGTGATTCTTGATATGGGCGAGCTCGTGCGCGACCACGCCGGCGAGCTCCTCGCGGCTGAGCTGGCGCATCAGGCCGGTGGTGACGGCGACCGCGGCATTTTCGGGATTGCGGCCGGTCGCGAACGCGTTCGGCTGCACCTCGTCCATCAGGAACACGCGCGGCATCGGCAGGCCGGCACGGCTCGCAAGCTCGGCGACGAGCCCGACCAGCTCCGGCGCGGTCGAACGATCGACCTCGTGGGCGCCGTACATCGACAGCACCATGCGGTCGGAGTTCCAGTAGGTGAAGACATTCGTCGCGGCGGCAATGACAAGCGCGATCATGGCGCCCGAGGCGCCGCCGATCAGATAGCCGACGCCCATGAACAGGGCGGTCAGGCCGGCGAGCAGCATTGCGGTACGAAGATAGTTCATGGCCGTCTCCTGGAGCCCGCCGCGGCCGCTGGAGGCGTCCGCAGGCCGGCAAACATGAGGTAGGGATGACCCCGGCCGGAGTGCAAGGTTTCGAGGTGCGTCGCGGAGCCGCGGCAGTGGTTCGCGCACCATACTTCCATTAAACTTCATCCAGAATCCAAGCGTTCCCTCCCCGCCGGAAACTCCATGCTCCAGACCCGACTTGCGATCGCGGCCGTTGCTCTCGCTGCGCTGTCCTTTCCCGCCTCCGCCCAGCTCCAGCCGCCGCCCGGAAGGACCGCTGCGCCCAAGGCAAACGCCCCCTCGCCGCGCGCCGCCTCATGCCACAATGGCGCAAGCTTCGATCGTTTCCTGGCCGAGGTGAAGCAACAGGCGGTCGCCGCCGGCGTGTCGCAGCGGACGGTCGCGGAGACCTCGCCCTATCTCGTCTACGACCAGGGCATCGTGAACCGCGACCGCGGCCAGCGGGTGTTCGGCCAGCTCTTCACCGAATTCGCCGGACGCATGGCGGCGCCCTATCGCATGCAGAACGGCCAGCAGCACATCAGGCAGCACGCCGCGGCGTTCGCGCGCGCGGAAAAGGAATATGGCGTGCCGCCGGCGGTGATCGCGGCATTCTGGGGCCTGGAGAGCGACTTCGGCGCCAACATGGGCAATCTGCCGACGCTGAAATCGCTGGTGTCGCTGGCCTATGACTGCCGCCGCTCAGAGATGTTCGTGAACGAAACCATCGCCGCGCTGAAGATCATCGACCGCGGCGATCTGCATCCCGACGAGATGATCGGCTCCTGGGCCGGCGAGCTCGGGCAGACCCAGTTCCTGCCGGTGCATTACGTCAACTACGCCGTCGACTATGACGGCGATGGACGGCGCGATCTGCTGCGCTCGCCCGCCGACGTGATCGGCTCGACCGCGAACTACATCGCCAACGGCTTGAAATGGCGGCGCGGCGAGCCGTGGCTGGAAGAGATCAAGGTGCCGCCAAACCTGCCGTGGGAGAAGACCGACCTCACGGTGAAGGAGCCGCGCTCGACCTGGGCGCAGCTCGGCGTCACCTATCCCGACGGACGGCCGCTGCCGAACGACAATCTTGCCGCCTCCGTCCTGCTGCCGATGGGACGCTTTGGTCCGGCCTTCATGGCCTATGCGAATTTCGCGGCCTACACCGAGTGGAACAACTCGCTGATCTATTCGACCACCGCGGGCTATCTCGCCTCGCGCATCGCGGGCGCAGCTCCGATGCGCAAGCCGGCCCAACCGGTGCCGCAGCTGCCGTTCCACGAGCTCAAGGAATTGCAGCAGCTGCTGGTGCGCGCCGGCTTCAATGTCGGCAAGGTCGACGGTGTGCTGGGCCAGCAGAGCCGGGCCGCCGTGAAGGCGATGCAGGTCAAGTTCGGCCTGCCCGCCGATTCCTGGCCGACCGCCGAGCTGCTCGCCCGCATGCGCGGCGGCACGGCACAGGCGCAGCCGGCGGGAGCTGTCCGCTAAGACAGTTTCTCCGTAGTCATGCCCCGCCTAGTGCGCAATTGCGCAAGGGGGCGGGGCATCCAGTACGCCGCAGCCTTTCGATTTTGTCACAGCCGTCTCGGAATACCGGATCGCCCGGTCAAGCCGGGCGATGACGGCGGAGTGCGTGGTGACGACGACGGGAGCTTTGGCACGGGTAGAATTTTCGCACTGCAAACGTCGCTTTGCACGATTGCATTTTTCCATGAGCCTCCCATGTGAGTGGCTCAGGTTTTCTCCTGAGATTTCCCATTCACAAGCGAGCATCACATGTCCTTCTACGACGCCGTCGTCCCCGCCTATTTGCAGATGTTGAACAGCGTGACCGGGCTGCTCACCAAAGCCGAGGCGCATTGCGCGGCGAAGAAGATCGATCCGAGCGTCCTGCTCGGCTCCCGCCTGTTTCCGGACATGCTGCCGCTGTCGCGCCAGATCCAGCTCGTCAGCGATTTCGCCACCAAGGGCTGCGCGCGGCTGACCCACAGCGAGGTGCCCTCGACGCCCGACACCGAGACCAGCTTCGCGGAGTTGAAGCAGCGGCTGGCGAAGACGATCGACTACGTGAAATCGTTCAAGCCCGAGCAGTTCGAAGGCGCAGAGACCCGCGACGTGACCTTCCCGTCCGGCCCCAACAAGACCACCACGATGAAGGGCCAGGAATTCCTCAGCGCGTTCTCGCTGCCGAACTTCTATTTCCACGCCACGACCGCCCACGGCATTTTGCGCAACAACGGCGTCGAGATCGGCAAGCGCGATTTCCTGGGGGCGAACTGATTTTCGAAATCGCACGGTCGCGGTAGTCGAACTTCGCTGCCGCGGCCGAAATTGCACATGAATTATGCTACGCGGTACTTGCCGCGTAGCTCGCCTGCACTTTCCGTATGGCTCGTCTCTTGCGCTCGATGTCGCGATGCACAAGTGTTCCTGACCTTTCACCGTCTGGAACATCCTCATGAGCCGTTCGACCAAATTGTTTGAGACCTACAAGCTCGGCCCGATCACGCTGGCCAACCGCCTCGTCATGGCGCCGCTGACGCGCAACCGCGCGGTGCCCGGCACGTTCGTGCCCGGTGCGCTCGCGGCCGACTATTACGGCCAGCGCGCCTCCGCAGGCCTCCTGATCACCGAAGCGAGCCAGGTCTCGCAACAAGGCCAGGGCTACCAGGACACCCCCGGCATCTATTCGAAGGACCAGGTCGCCGGCTGGCGCAAGGTCACCGACAAGGTTCATGCGCGCGGCGGCAAGATCTTCATCCAGCTCTGGCATGTCGGCCGCATTTCGCATGTCGATCTGCAGGCGGGTGGCGCAGCGCCGGTGGCGCCGAGCGCGATCCGCGCCAAGGGCAAGACCTTCGTGAACGGCACCTTTGCCGACGTCTCCGAGCCGCGTGCGCTCGAGCTCGCCGAAATTCCGGGGATTATCGACGATTTCAAGCGCGCCACCAAGAACGCGCTGGAGGCCGGCTTCGACGGCGTCGAGATCCACGGCGCCAACGGCTACCTGCTCGAGCAGTTCGCCAAGGACGGCACCAACAAGCGCACGGATGCCTATGGCGGCTCGATCGAGAACCGCGCGCGGCTGATGCTGGAGGTGTCCAGGGCCGTCGTCGCCGAGGCCGGCGCCGAGCGCACCGGCATCCGCATCTCGCCGGTGACGCCGGCCAACGACATCTCGGATTCCAACCCGCAGGCGCTGTACGATCACATCGTCGACGGGCTCAGCGCGCTCAAGCTGGTCTATCTGCACGTGGTCGAAGGCGCCACGGGTGGGCCGCGCGACATCGCGCCGTTCGACTATGCATCCTTGCGCAAGCGCTTCTCCGGCGCCTACGTCGCCAACAACGGCTATGATTTCGATCTCGCCACCAAGGTGCTGGACGCCAACGCGGCCGATCTCATCGCCTTCGGCAAGCCGTTCATCTCCAACCCCGACCTCGTCGAGCGGCTGAAGCAGGGCGCGGCGCTGAACGATTGGGACAAGAACACGTTCTACGGCGGCGGTGCCAAGGGCTACACGGACTATCCGACGCTGGCGGCCGAGCCGGCGGAGTAATCCACTCCCTCCTCCGTCATTGCGAGGAGCTCTTGCGACGAAGCAATCCAGACTGCCGCCGCGGAAAGATTCTGGATTGCTTCGCTTCGCTCGCAATGACGACGCAGAAGCAGTCGGGCTCAGTAAAAAGCAAAAAAAGGCCGGGATCGCTCCCGGCCTTTCGTGTTTGGATGGATGGCCGGGTCAAGCCCGGCCATGACGTCTACGACGTCACTTCGCTTCCGCGCGCTTCGGGGGGGTTGCCGGCCACGACTTGATCAGCGTGTCGTAGTCGACCGTCTCACCCTTCGGCTTCTCGTTGGCGAGCTTGCGCTGGGGCGCGATGGTGCCGTCCTTCTCGGCCTTCGCGAACCAGTACTCCGGCTTCTCCTTCTTGTGGAGCTTCGGACCACAGGCCCCCTGCACGCCGGACTTCTCGAGGCGCTCCATGACGGAGTCCTGAGCAGCGGCCAGTGCATCCATCGCCGCTTGCGGCGTCTTCGCACCGGACGACGCATCGCCGATGTTCTGCCACCACAGCTGCGCGAGCTTCGGATAGTCGGGCACGTTGTTGCCGGTCGGGGTCCACTGCACGCGCGCGGGCGAGCGGTAGAACTCGATCAGGCCGCCGAGCTTCGGCGCACGCTCGGTGAACGACTTGTCCCAGATGTCGGATTCACGGATGAAGGTGAGACCGACATGGCTCTTCTTCAAGCTCACCGACTTGGAGATGATGAACTGGAGATAGAGCCAAGCCGCCTTGCGGCGATCCGCCGGGGTCGACTTCAGCAGCGTCACGGAGCCGGCGTCCTGGTAGCCGAGCTTCATGCCTTCCTTCCAGTACGCACCGTGCGGCGACGGAGCCATACGCCATTTCGGCGTACCGTCCGCGTTCATCACGGCGATGCCCGGCTTCACCATGTCGGCGGTGAAGGCGGTGTACCAGAACATCTGCTGGGCGATGTTGCCCTGGGCCGGCACCGGACCAGCTTCAGAGAACGTCATGCCCTGCGCCTGCGGCGGCGCATACTTCTTCAGCCACTCGAGGTACTTGGTGATCGAGTAGACCGCGGCCGGACCGTTGGTGTCGCCACCACGCTCGACCGAGGAGCCGACCGGGCGGCAGCCTTCCATGCGGATGCCCCACTCGTCGACCGGCAGACCGTTCGGAATGCCCTTGTCGCCGTTGCCGGCCATCGACAGCCAGGCGTCGGTGAAGCGCCATCCGAGCGAAGGGTCCTTCTTGCCATAGTCCATATGGCCGTAGACCTTGACGCCGTTGATCTCCTTGATGTCGTTGGTGAAGAACTCGGCGATGTCCTCATAGGCGGACCAGTTCACGGGCACGCCGAGCTCATAGCCATACTTGGCCTTGAACTTGGCCTTGTAGTCGGGGTTGGTGAACCAGTCGTAGCGGAACCAGTAGAGGTTCGCGAACTGCTGGTCGGGCAGCTGGTAGAGCTTGCCGTCGGGGCCGGTCGTGAACGACTTGCCGATGAAGTCGTTGACGTCGAGCATGGGGTCGGTGACGTCCTTGCCCTCGCCGGTCATGTAGTCCGACAGCACGATCGTCTGGCCGTAGCGGAAGTGGGTGCCGATCAGGTCGGAATCGTTGATCCAGCCATCATAGACGTTCTTGCCGGACTGCATCTGGGTCTGCAGCTTCTCGACGACGTCACCTTCCTGGATGAGGTCGTGCTTGAGCTTGATGCCGGTGAGCTCGGAGAACGCCTTGGCCAGCGTCTGCGATTCATATTCGTGGGTGGTGATGGTCTCGGAGACGACGTTGATCTCCATGCCCTTGAAGGGTTCGGCGGCCTTGGCGAACCACTCCAGCTCCTTCTTCTGGTCTTCCTTCGACAGCGTCGAGGGCTGGAATTCCGCGATCCACTTCTGGATCACGGCCTCGTCGGCGGCGCGGACCGGCGCCGAGACGGCGAACGACACCGCCATGATGGCGGCGGCGCTGGACATGGTCAGAAAACTGCTCTTGGTCAATGGACCTTTCCTTCTCCTAAACTGTCGCATGTTGTTCCTCCGTTGCAGCGACAAACTTTTATACAGACCCGGATTGCCCCCGGATCTGGCCGTCCCTTCGCCAGCTTCAGACCGTGCGGAAAATGAGCACGGCCGTCACCAGCGAAATTCCACTTGCGAGCCACAGGCGCGAGATCTCGACGCCCTCCTCGCCGATCGGCAGCGTTGCGATCGCATCGGTGCCGAAGAAGCCGATCCAGAGAAGGTGGATGACCGCCGCCGTGATCAGCGAGATGAACAGGCGATCGCCGCGCGTGGTCGGGATGCGCAGCACGCCGACGCGCTCGGCCTCAGGATAGACAGCCGCAAGCCATGTCATCACGGCGAGCGTGCAGGCGAGCGCGGCGAAGAAGATCGCCGTCGGCAGCGTCCAGGCCATCCATGCGATGGATTCCATTGATGCCTCCCTAGACGCGACCGAGCGCGAAACCGCTCGCGATGTAGTTACGGACGAACCAGATCACGAGCGCGCCCGGGATGATAGTGAGCACGCCGGCGGCGGCCAGCAGGCCCCAATCCATGCCCGACGCCGACACCGTGCGCGTCATGATCGCGGCGATGGGTTTGGCCGACACCGAGGTCAGCGTACGCGCGAGCAGCAGCTCGACCCAGGAGAACATGAAGCAGAAGAAGGCGGCGACGCCGATGCCGCTCGCGATCAGCGGCACCAGGATCTTGATGAAGAAGCGGGGGAAGGAATAGCCGTCCAGGAAGGCGGTCTCGTCGATCTCGCGCGGTACGCCCGAGACGAAGCCTTCGAGGATCCACACCGCCAGTGGCACGTTGAAGATGCAGTGCGCGAGCGCGACGGCCCAGGGCGTATCGAACAGGCCGATCGCCGAATAGAGGTTGAAGAACGGCAGCGCGTAGACCGCGGCCGGCGCCATGCGGTTCGACAGCAGCCAGAAGAACAGGTGCTTGTCGCCGAGGAAGCGGTAGCGCGAGAACGCGTAGGCCGCCGGCAGCGCCACCGAGATCGAGATGATGGTGTTGAGAACGACGTATTCCAGCGAGTTGATGTAGCCGGAATACCAGCTCTCGTCGGTGAAGATGCGCTTGTAATGCTGCAGCGTCGGCGTGTGCGGCCACAGCGTCATCGTCGAGACGATCTCGCTGTTGGTCTTGAAGCTCATGTTGACGAGCCAGTAGATCGGCAGCAGCAGGAAGATCAGGAACAGCCCCATGATGAGGCGGCGGCCGGGAATCGAGTGCATCACACGGCTCCTTCCTGGGGCTTCCGCTCGGCGCCCGCATTGGTCATGACGGTGTAGAAGATCCAGCAGACGATCAGGATGATGAGGTTGTAGACCAGCGACAGCGCCGCGGCCTTGCCGAGGTCGAACTGGCCGAGCGCGATCTTGACGAGCTCGATCGACACGAAGGTGGTGGAGTTGCCGGGGCCGCCGCCGGTGACGACGAACGGCTCGGTGTAGATCATGAAGCTGTCCATGAAGCGCAGCAGCACCGCGATCAGGAGCACGCGGTTCATCTTCGGCAGCTGGATCGCCTTGAACACGGCCCAGCGCGAGGCGCCGTCGATCTGCGCGGCCTGGTAATACGCCTCGGGAATCGACTTCAGGCCGGCATAGCACAGCAGCGCGACGAGGCTGGTCCAGTGCCAGACGTCCATCACGATGACGGTGACCCAGGCATCGATGTCGTTGGAGACGTAATTGTAGTCGATGCCCGCGGCGTTCAGCACATATCCGAGCAACCCGATGTCGGGCCGGCCGAAAATCTGCCAGATCGTGCCGACCACGTTCCACGGAATGAGCAGCGGCAGCGCGAGGATGACGAGGCAGGCCGCCACCGTCCAGCCCTCGCGCGGCATCGACAGCGCAACGACGATGCCGAGCGGCACTTCGATGGCGAGGATCACCATCGAGAAGAACAGGTTGCGGCCGAGCGAAGCGAGGAAACGACCGCCGAGATCGGTCGAGGGATCGAGCAATTCTTTGAACCAGCCCACGCCGTTCCAGAAGAACTGGTTGTTGCCGAAGGTGTCCTGCATCGAATAGTTCACCACCGTCATCAGCGGCAGCACCGCCGAGAAGGCGACGACCAGGAACACCGGCAGCACCAGGAACCAGGCTTTTTGGTTGACGGTCTTGTCCATCAGGCGGCTCCCTCCACCAGAAGGCTGTCGGCATAGACGTGAACGTGGGACGGGTCGAACTTCAGTCCGGCCATACCGTCCGAGCTGACGAAGCCGGCGGGCGCGCGCGCTGCGAGCTTTGCCTCACCGAAGCGGGCGCGCGCGAAACGGATGCGGCCGAGATCGTCGAGGCGTTCGATTTTGGCTGTGAGCAAGCCGGGCGCAGGCGCGACGACCTCGACGAATTCGGGGCGGACGCCGATCTCGATCTTGGCTCCCGCAGGCAGATTGTCGTAGGCGCGGTTGAGCGCGATGACGTGGCCGCCGATGTGCGCCTCACGTCCCCTCACCTCCGCCGGCAGGATGTTCATGCCGGGCGAGCCGATGAAATAGCCGACAAAGGTATGCGCCGGCTTGTCGAACAGCTCGGCCGGCGTGCCGCTCTGCACCACGCGGCCGTCATGCATGACGACGACGGTGTCGGCGAAGGTCAGCGCCTCGGTCTGGTCGTGGGTGACGTAGATCATCGTGAGGTCGAGCTCGCGATGCAGCGCTTTCAGCTTGGAGCGCAGCTGCCATTTCAGCTCGGGGTCGATCACGGTCAGCGGCTCGTCGAACAGCACGGCGGCGACGTCGGAGCGAACGAGGCCGCGGCCGAGCGAGATTTTCTGCTTGGCGTCAGCCGTCAGCCGCGTCGCCTTGCGGTTCAGATAAGGCTCGAGATCGAGCAGGCGGCCGATCTCGGCGACGCGCTTGTCGATCTCGGCCTTCGGCACGCCGCGATTCTTCAGCGGAAACGCCAGGTTCTGTCCGACCGTCATGGTGTCGTAGATCACCGGAAACTGGAATACCTGGGCAATGTTGCGCTTCTGGGTTGACAGCGGTGTGATGTCCACGCCGTCGAACAGGATTTTCCCTCGCGACGGCGTGATGATGCCGGAGATGACGTTGAGCAGCGTGGTCTTGCCGCAACCGCTCGGCCCGAGCAGCGCGTACGCGCCGCCCTGCCGCCAGGTCATGGTGACAGGCTTCAGCGCAAAGCTTTCCTGCGGCGCATCGTTGCCGCCGTAGGAATGGGCGAGATCGACGAGGTCAATGCGAGCCATCGCGCGCTCCCCTCAAGATCCGGGAGCGGCGACCAGACGGTCGGCCGCATCGAACACGAAAACATCATTGGGATCGAGCACGGCGTCGAGCGTCTGGCCGGGCTCGAACTCGTGCACGCCGTGCAGCACCGCCACCCAGTTCGATCCCTCGCGGGTCAGATGCACGAAACTCTCCGAACCGGTGATCTCGGTCACCGTGACAGTGGCGTGGAACGCATGGCGGTCGGCCTCGCCATTGGCGAGCGCGAGCTGATGCGCGCGGAAGCCGACGCGATAGGTGCCGTCGGCAAGGCCCGAATAAAGGCCGGAGGCTGGCGATGCCGTGCCGCCGGCATATTGCACGGAGCCGTTCTTCTTCTCGATGCCGACGAGGTTGAGCGGCGGATCGGAGAACACCTGCGCCACACGCAAGGTCTGCGGCCGGCGGTAGACGTTGGCGGTCTCGCCCATCTGCAGGGCCTGGCCTTCCCACATGCAGACCGTGTTGCCGCCGAGCAGCAGCGCCTCGGTCGGCTCGGTGGTGGCATAGACGAAGATCGCGCCTGAGGCCTCGAAGATACGCGGCAGCTCGGCGCGCAGCTCCTCGCGCAGCTTGTAATCGAGATTGGCGAGCGGCTCGTCGAGCAGCACGAGATCGGCGCCCTTGACCAGCGCGCGCGCGATCGCGGTGCGCTGCTGCTGGCCGCCGGAGAGCTGGAGCGGGGTTCGCTTCAGGAACGGTTCGAGCCGCAGCAACTTTGCGGCCTCGGCGACGCGCGCCTCGATCTCGTCACGCGGCTTGCCCTGCACGCGCAGGGGCGAAGCGATGTTCTCGTAGACCGTCAGCGAGGGGTAGTTGATGAACTGCTGGTAGACCATCGCCACCGAACGCTGGCGCACGTCGGCGCCGGTGACGTCCTTGCCGTTCACCACCACCTTGCCGCTGGTCGGCTTGTCGAGGCCGGCGAGCAGCCGCATGATCGAGGTCTTGCCGGACAGCGTCGGCCCGAGCAGCACGTTCAACGTGCCGCTCTCAAGCGTCAGCGAGACATCGCGGATGTGCGGAACGCCCTCGACGGTCCGGGTCACGTGGTCGAGTGTCACGGTCATGGGCGTCCTCCCGCTTCCAGCAGGGGACTTTGCGGCACGACGTGGGTCCTGATCCAGTCGTCCAGCACGGCGATCTCGTCGGCAGATAGTCGCAGGCCGAGCTTGGACCGGCGCCAGACCACGTCTTCCGCAGTGACGGCCCATTCATTGGCCACGAGGTAGCGAACCTCGCGCTCGGTCAACGTGGCACCGAAGGCCTGGCCCATGTCGGCCGCCGATTTCGCATCGCCGAGCAGCTTCGCGGCCCGGGTTCCATAGGCCCGTGCGAGCCTGCGGGCGTGCTCGTGGCTGAGGAAGGGATAGCCGCGCTGAAGCTCGGCGATCAGGGCATCGACGTCGGAGACGCTCATGTCGCCGCCCGGCAGCGAGGCCTTGCCGGTCCACCCCTCGCGCGCCTTTGCGCTGCGAAGATAGGGCGCGAGCCGTTCCAGCGCCTCTTCGGCGAGACGGCGATAGGTGGTGATCTTGCCGCCATAGATCGACAGCAGCGGCACGCCGCCGGGCGTGTCGAGCTCGAACACGTAATCGCGGGTGGCGGCCTTGGCTTCGCTGGCGCCGTCGTCATAGAGCGGACGTACGCCGGAATAGGTCCAGACCACGTCGTCCGGCTTCACGGGCTTGGCCAGGTATTCGCTCGCTGCCGTGCAGAGATATTCGATCTCCTCAGCCGTCGCCTTCACCTTGGCCGGATCGCCGTCATAGTCGCGATCGGTGGTGCCGATCAGGGTGAAATCGTCCTGATACGGGATCACGAAAATGATGCGGCCGTCCGCGTTCTGGAACATATAGGCGCGGTCGTGGTCGTAGAGCTTCCTGACCACGATGTGCGAGCCCTGCACCAGGCGCACCTTGGCTTTCGCATTGACGCCGGCGCCGCGGCCGAGCACGTCCTCGACCCAGGGTCCGCCCGCATTGACCAGAGCCTTTGCCTGGATCTGCGAGCGCTCACCGGTCAGCGTGTTGACCATGCTCACGGTCCAGAGGCCGTCGGACTGCCTGATATCCGTTGCACGGGTGCGGGTGCGAATCTCGGCACCCTTGTCGGCGGCATCGCGCGCATTGAGGACGACGAGACGCGCGTCGTCGACGAAACAGTCGGAGTATTCGAAGGCGCGGCTGTAGCGATTCGGGATCAGCGGCTTGCCGACCTCGTCGCGCCTGAGGTCGACCGAGCGGGTCGCCGGCAGCAGATGCCGGCCGCCGATATGGTCGTAGAGGAAGAGGCCGAGCCGCAGCAGCCAGGCGGGCCGCAGGCCAGCATGGTGCGGCAGAACGAAACGAAGGGGACGGATGATGTGGGGTGCGATGCCCCAGAGAATCTCGCGCTCGATCAGCGCCTCGCGGACCAGCCGAAACTCGTAATATTCGAGATAGCGCAGGCCGCCATGCACCAGCTTGGTCGACCAGGACGATGTCCCGCTCGCCAGATCGTTCATTTCGCACAGGAAAACGGTATTGCCGCGGCCCACCGCGTCGCGCGCGATACCGCAACCGTTAACACCGCCTCCGATGATGGCGAGGTCGAAAATACGCTCCAACAGACGCATCCCCCGAAGACCGCTCGTTCCGTCGAGCGGCTACTTTCGTTTTTGATTAGATCACACCAAAAAACGAAAGCAAGATGAAAGAGAGGCGAAAGGAAGCGAAAGCAGAACTTTTTGGGGAGCAGTTCGATGCGGAAACGAGCAGTTCACCCGACAATCTGAGAGGCAATACGTCGGTTGATTAGCCTGCTTAACAGGGTTATGGTCATAGTAGTCATATTGGTTTTTCGCATGGCCGATCGCTATACTGCACCTGATGCGCTTTCCGCTGATGACACGTGGACGCTGGCCAACGCGAAGGCGCGGCTATCCGAGGTAATTGATCGCGCTCAAGCCGGTCCACAGGTGATCACCCGCCATGGCAAACCCAACGCGGTTGTCGTCTCCGCCGAGGAATGGGCGCGCAAGACCGCACGCCGAGGCACGTTGGCTGAATTCCTGCTGGCCTCGCCGTTGCGCGGCGCTGAGCTCGAGCTCGAACGGGTGCACGACGCAGCGCGCAATGAGATGCCGTGAACTTGCTGCTCGACACCAATGTGCTGTCCGAGGTCCAGCGGCCGACACCCTCGCCGCAAGTCTTGGCTTGGCTTCATACGATCGACGAAGATCGTGCGTTCATCAGTGTTGCCTCCATCGCGGAGCTTCGGCGCGGCATCGCATTGCTGGAAGATGGCCGCCGTCGCACGGCGCTGGCCGCATGGCTTGCGCATGATCTCCCGGCGCGGTTTGCCGAACGTGTCTTGCCGATAGACCCCGCGGTGGCGGAGCACTGGGGCGACCTGATGGCCCAAAGCCGCAGGAGCGGCATTGCATTGTCCGTGATGGACGGCTTCTTCGCGGCGACGGCCCTCGCGCATGGCCTCACGCTCGTCACACGCAATGTGAAGGATTTTGCGGCGTGTGGTGTCACGCTATTCAATCCATGGGACGGCGCTTGAGCCCTATCGCAGCCGCACCACCGGCGCGGCTTCCGGTGCAGCGTCCTGCACCTCGGCCGGCGCATCGTCGATGTCCGCGCCCTTCGGCAGCGCTTCCACCACCTCGATGCCCTTGCTGTGGCAGATCGTGGCGAGGCGTTCGGGCAATTCCTGGTCGGTGACGAAGGTCTGGATCTGGGTGATGTGGGCGATGCGCACCGGCGCGCTGCGGCGCAGCTTTGTGGAATCGGCGACCAGCATGACGGTGCGGGCATTGGCGATGATGGCCTGCGCGACCTGCACCTCGCGATAGTCGAAGTCGAGCAGCGCGCCCTCCTCGTCGATCGCGGAGGCGCCGATGATGGCGTAATCGACCTTGAACTGGCCGATCAGTTGCGTCGCGGTCGAGCCGACCACGGCGCCGTCGGCGCGCCGGACCGTGCCGCCGGCGACCACCACCTCGATGCGCGGATGGCGGTAGAGCAGCATCGCGACGTTGAGATTGTTAGTGATGACGAGGAGATCCTCGTGCGAGGTCAGCGCGCTCGCGACCTCCTCGGTCGTGGTGCCGATGTTGATGAAGAGCGAGCAGCCGTTCGGGATCAGGGACGCGGCGGCGGCTCCGATCGCCTTCTTTTCGTCGGCGGCGACGAAGCGCCGCGCCTCATAGGCGAGGTTTTCGACGCCGGAGGCGATGATGGCGCCGCCATGGATGCGGGTCAGCGACCTCCGCTCGCAGAGGTCGTTGAGATCCTTGCGAATGGTCTGCGCCGAGACTTCGAAGCGGCGCGCGAGCTCCTCGACCATGACCCGGCCCGAGGCCCGCGCGATGTTGAGGATTTCGGCTTGGCGATGGGTCAGTCCGGTCACGGCAAGGGCCTCAAATCAGAAAGCGGCATGGTGCGGCGGTTCGCGCCCTCGGTCAATGCGGACGCCGATCACGGTTAACGGATGAGGGTTCGCCATGCCATCGCGGTGGCTAGGCGCGCGAGCAGGTCCGGATCGTCGAACGCGCTTGCGGAGCCGACGGCGCCGGCGCCAACCAGATCGGCATGGCTGAGGCTGGTCCGGATTCCGATCGTCGGAATGCCGGCGGCGGCGGCCGACTGCACGCCGGAGCGCGAATCCTCGAACGCGACCGAGGCCGCAGCGCTGCCGCCGACGAAGCGCAGCCCTTCCTGGTAGGGCAGCGGATGCGGCTTGCCGTACGGCAGCTCGTCGCCGATCACGATTGCCTTGAACCGCTCGGTGATGCCGAGGCCCGCCAGCAGCAGCTCGGCGTTAAGACGCGGCGCGTTGGTCACGGCAACCATGGGCACGCCGGCCGCATCCGCGCGGTCGAGCAGCGCCATCAGCCCCGGCAACGGCTCGATCTGCCCGGCCACGAGCGTGCGGAAAACCTCCTCCTTCTCGGCGAGGATCTCGGCGCGCCGCGCCGGCGTTTCGTCGGGCAAGAAGCGCTCGCCGATCGACACATTGGCGAAGCCCTGCAGCTCCCTGGAGAAGCGCGCGTGATCGAACACGTGGCCTCGAGGTCCCAGCACCTGGTTGAACGCCTTGAGATGCAGCGGGTCGGTGTTGGCGAGTGTGCCATCGATGTCGAACAACAATGCCCTGCCGATTGCCTCGATCATTTCCCTACTTTCCCAAATCCGCGACGCATCGATGCGAAAGACGTATCAATACGGCCTCTCGCGCGCAATGACGCCTCGACATGACGACAATGCGCCACTCGACAAAGCCGCGCGCGGCTGCAACACTCCTTGCAAGATCAAAAAGGAGGAAACGATGATCAACCGACGCGACCTGGCTCTTTCGACTCTCGCGGTATCCGCGCTTGCGCTCTCTGCACCGGCGCTCGCCGCCTCGGCAGACGAAGAGGCGGTGGCGAAAAAGGTCGAGGCCTTCCGCCTCGCCCAGATCGCGGCCGATCCCAAGGCGCTCGGCGCGCTGTGCTGGGACGATCTGAGCTACAGTCATTCCAGCGGCAAGGTCGAGGACAAGGCGACCTTCATCACCAACGCCACCGACGGCAAGTCGAAATTCCTGTCGATCGACTACAAGGACCCGACCATCAAGGTCGTCGGTCCAGCAGCAATCGTGCGCTTCCACTGGGTCGCGGAACAGGAGATGGCGGCCGATGGGAAGAAAGTGCCGACCAATCTTCACATCCTGATGAACTGGCAGAAGCAGGGCGACGAGTGGAAGCTGCTGTCGCGTTCCGCGACGAAGCTGTGATGCACCTACTCACCCTCTCCCCTGTGAGAGAGGTTGGCTCGCGGCGAGACGGGTGAGGGGTATCTCTCCTCACGAACGATCGTGCGAAGGGATAGATACCCTCATCCGGCGCTTCGCGCCACCTTCTCCCGCAAGGGGAGAAGGAAAGTGGGCGCAAGATCAGGTATGGAGCATATGATGACATTGAATCGCGATCATGCCGCCACGACGGACTACGAGGCGGTGGCAAAGAACGTCGAAGCATTTCGCCTCGCCCAGATCGCGGCAGATCCGAAGGCACTCGGTGCTTTGTGCGCGGACGAACTGAGCTACAGCCATTCCAACGGCTTCCTCGAGGACAAGGCGGCCTTCATCGCCAACGCCACCGACGGCAAGACCGAATTCTTGTCGATTGCGTACAAGGACCCAACCATCAAGATCGTCGGTCCCGCCGCGGTCGTGCGCTTCCACTGGCAGGCCGAGATGACGACCGGCGGACAGAAAGTGGCAAACAGCCTTCACATCCTGATGAACTGGCTGAAGCAGGGCGACGAGTGGAAGCTGCTGTCGCGTTCCGCGACGAAGCTGTGATGCGACGCTTACCCTCTCCCCTTGTAGCCCCTTGTGGGAGAGGGTGGCTCGCCGCAGAGCGGCGAGACGGGTGAGGGGTCTCCATCAACGAGTCGACCTCTTACGATTTGAGCTTGCTGAAGCAACCCTCATCCGGCGCCATAGCCGAAGCTTCGCTTCGGCGTTCCCGAGAACGGCGGTTGAAGACCGCCTATGCCACCTTCTCCCACAAGGGGAGAAGGAAGGCAGCTGGCATCAAGGGCTGCAAAAATTTCCGACCACGCTTTGCGCGTCGAATTGACGAGCGGCCCGCCTTTACGCCGCCTCCTTCACATCACCGTTGACCAACTTGCGCGCGGCACGCTCGGCTTCGCGGGCGTTGCGAAAGAGCTGGCCTTCAAGGCGATTGAACTGGTGGGATGAGGCGAAGAAGCAGTAGCCCCCGTGGCCGCGGACCACGATGCCCGCGGTCTGAGAATTCACTTCGATGATGTAGCTGTCCGGCATGGCCCGTAGATTCCTCAGTGCGGGCAAATAACGGCATCTCTGCCCAAAGGTTCCCAAGGGCAAATCAACCGGTTTCCACCCCGAATCGACGTGCAATTCAGTACGCCGGGACCTCATCCGTTTTATGACCCGTTCTTGACTGGTTCTTGGCAAACCCGCGACGCGTTGACCCATCAGCGCCGCGTTTCAGTGATCGCAAGATTTCGTGAGATGGGACGGAGCGCCGCGCGCGATTACGTCGCAATGGGCGCGACGGTCGAACGAACTTCCTGCGGGCGGCCATGCTCGTCGATCGAGACATAGGTGAAGTTGCCGTCGGTGACGAGAAACGGATGCTCCTCGCCGCGACGCAGCGCCCACGCTTCCAGATGTACGGTGAGCGACGTGCGCCCCACCCGCACGAGATTGGCGTAGACCGAGACGAGATCGCCGACATAGACCGCTTTGCGAAAATTCATCGCCTCGATCGCGACGGTCACGGTGCGCGACTTCGCGACCTTGGAGGCAAACACGCCGCCGCCGACATCCATCTGGCTCAGCAGCCAGCCACCGAAGATGTCCCCATTGGCGTTGGTGTCGGCGGGCATCGCCAGCGTGCGGATGCAGAGATCGCCGCTCGGCCCGGGGCCGCTGACATGGGTGTGGACGTGCGTGTCGGTCATATCGTCGATCTCCCGCGGTTGTCGGCTCTGGATACAAAGCCGCAGGCCCTTGCGCAACATGGACGCGGGCACGCTTGCGCTATCCAACCGGCCGAGGCGAGGCGACGACGCTTCCGGCGTCGCCCAGCTTGCGTTGCCACTCCGCATCGTCGGCCCGCGGCGCGCGCCCGGTCATTGCCGTGACCAGCCATTCCAGCCTGCTCCATAGCCGGAGACGGTCGCACGGATAATTGGCCCATCCGTTGATGACACAATAACGGATGGTGTGGTCACGGTGATGACACCAATGATGCTCGGGCGAGCAGACCAGATGCAGCCGCTGCGCCATGCGCAGGAGCGGCGGGCGGACCGGCCAGTGCGCGAGATTGTGAAAGCTCATGCCGAACAGCATGCAGGCCGCAATCACGAACCAGACCATCATCAGCGCATAGGTGAGCGCGGATGCCGGAAGCAACGCCGTGACGGCGGCCGCAGCTCCGACCACCGCCGCGCTCGGCGCCGCACCGAGCGACGCCTGGTCGAGGAATCCGTAGAGCAGAACGTGACTGGGGTGGGTGTGATGCTCGCGCGTGATGGCGATGCCGCGGCCGAGCATCCCCTCGTCGAGCCAGGTGTCGACCACCCAATGCACCAGCCCCGAAAAAAGGTCGGCGAGGAAATATCCGGCCAGCAGCGCCGCGATCAACCACGGCCAGCGCAATCCCACCGCTGGATAATTCCCGACGAGATAGCTTGCGCAGCACAGGATCACGACGACATCGGCCCCGCAGCACAGCCGCGTGATGACGATCTCGCGCAGGGTCGCGTGCTTGAAGAACGGGATCGTCGGCATCGGTGATGCTCCCCACGGGCTCCACCACCCATGATAGCATCTTTTTGCCGACGGCCCCCTATTGCAAACTGTCCCAGCCCGGATCGGGCGCGAAACGTCCGCCGAAGCGCTCGGCCAGCCCGCGCAAGGTGGACACGACATTCTCCACGCCGCGCGTGCGCGCATAATTCAACGGGCCGCCGCGGAAGGGTGCATAGCCTGTGCCGAAGATCATGGCGCCATCGACCGCATCGGCATCGTCGACGATGCCCTCGCGCAAGCACGCAACGCAGACATTGGACATCGGCAACGAGAGGCGGTCGATCATCTGGTCCGTGACGCGCGGCCCGGTCTCGGGCAGCGGCGCCTTCTCCGCCTTGCCGTCCTTCCAGGTATAGAAGCCCTTGCCGGTCTTGCGGCCAAGCTCGCCCTTGGCGACTTTGTCGCGCAACCATGCGGGTGTGGGCGGCAGGAGATCACCAAACTTGGTGCGCAGCATGTCGCCGACGTCGAGGCAGATATCGAGCCCGACCTGGTCGGCGAGCTCGATCGGCCCCATCGGCATGCCGAACTGCTCGGCCGCAGCATCGATCAGGCGCTGGTCGATCTTCTCGTCCAGCATCACCATGGCTTCCAGCATGTACGGCGTCAGCGCGCGGTTGACGAGGAAGCCCGGCGAGCTCTTCACGGACAGCGGCAGGCGGTCGATCGCGCCGACGAAAGCGAGGGCCTCCTTCAGCACCTCTTGGTCGTTGCCGTCGTGGTTGACGACCTCGACCAATTGCAGCCGCGACACCGGATTGAAGAAGTGCAGGCCGACCAGCCGCCCAGGCCGCGCCAGCGTCGTTCGCAGATCCTGCAGCGGAATGCTCGACGTGTTGGTCGCAAGGATTGCGCCCGGCTTCATCCGCGGCTCGATGCCGGCATAGACCTTCTGCTTGAGCTCGAGCCTCTCCGGCACGGCCTCGATGATGAGATCGGCATTGCGGACGCCCTCCCCGTCCATGTCCGGGATCAGGCGATCGAGCGCGTCGCGGACGTCGGTCGGCTTGCGGATGATCTTGCCGTAGAGCTCGGCGGCGCGCTTTATTCCGCCCGCGATCGGCTCCGCCTTCATGTCGGCGAGCGAGACGCGCAGCCCCTGCCCCGCGACCCACGCCGCGATGTCGCCGCCCATGGCGCCGGCGCCGATGACGTGGACGTGCTTGATCGTATTGCCCGAGCCTGCGGCCTTCTTCATCTGCTCGCGCAGGAAGAAGACGCGGATCAGGTTCTGCGCGGTCGGCGTCACCATCAGCTTGGCGAACGAGGCCTGCTCCGCCTTGAGCATCGCGGCCTTGCTGCCGCCATGGGTCTCCCAGAGGTCGATCAGCGCGTAAGGCGCGGGATAGTGCTCGCGGGATGCCGCCTTCGCCGCTTCCGCGCGCATGCGTTTTGCCAGTAACCCGCGCACGGGGCCAAAATTGGCTGCGCGGGTCAGGAGGCCGGGACGGGCCCGCTTCAGCCGGCCGAACAGCGCATCCTTCACCGCGCCCTGGACGTGGCGCTCCTGGGTCACGGCATCGACGAGGCCAAGCGACTTGGCGCGGCGCGCATCGATGGTGCGGCCGGTCAGCATCAAGGCCATCGACTGGGTGGGATTGACCAGCGCGGTGAATCGCGCGGTGCCGCCGAGGCCGGGATGCAGGCCGAGCATCACCTCCGGGAAGCCGAAGCGCGCACCGTCGATCGCAATGCGCGATTGGCAGGCGAGCGCAACCTCGAGCCCCCCGCCGAGGCAGAAGCCGTGGATCACCGCGACCGTCGGCAGCTTCAATGCTTCCAGATGATCGACCACGGCGTGCGCGGCGCGGATACGTGTCACCACCATGTCGGGATCGGACACGCCGCGGAATTCGTTGACGTCGGCGCCCGCGATGAAGCCCGACGGCTTTGCGGAGCGGATCACGAGGCCGGCCGGACGCTCGGTCTCGATCGCCGCGAGCACCGCGTCGAACTCCTCCATCACGTCGGAGGACAGCGTGTTGGCGCTTGCATCGGCGCGGTCGAACAGCAGCCAGGCGACGCCGCCTTCATCGCGCGTCAGCTTGAAGTGCTTGTACGGACTGTCAGTCCCCGGCTTGGGTCCCAGCTCGAGGACGCGGTCGCCGAGCGCGGTCATGATCCTGGACTCCATGGTCACACCGCCTCGATCAGCATGGCGCCGCCGAGCCCGCCACCGATGCACTCGGTGGCCACACCCCGCCGCGTGCCGAGCCGCTTCATCGCATTGACGAGATGCAGCACGATACGGTTGCCGGAGGTGCCGACGGGATGACCGAGCGAGATCGCCCCACCGTCGACATTGAGCTTGTCGCGGTCGATCCCGCCGGCCGCGCCGTCGAGACCGAGGATCTCGCGGCAGAACTTCTCGTCGTTCCAGGCAGCGAGGCAGCCGAGCACCTGCGTCGCAAAAGCCTCGTTCAGCTCCCAGGTCTCGACATCCCTGACGGTGAGGCCGTTGCGCTGGAGCAGCGGCGTTGCCGACATCACCGGGCCGAGGCCCATGATGCTGGGATCAAGCGCGGCCCAGTGGCTGTCCACGATCGCGGCTTTCGGCGTGAGCTTGTGCTTTGCGACCGCGGCATCGGAGGCCAGGATCACCCAGGACGCGCCGTCGGTGATCTGCGAGGAATTTCCGGCGGTGACCTGGCCCCAGGGGCGCTCGAACACCGGCTTCAGCTTTGCGAGGGTCTCGGCCGTCGAGTCCGGCCGCACGCCGTCGTCATGGTCGAAGAATTTGCCGTCACGTGCGAAGGCGGTCTCGACCTCACCCCTGAGAAAGCCCGCGCCTTGCGCATGCGCGAGCCGGCGATGGCTTTCGGCGGCATAGGCGTCCGCCTGCGCGCGGGTAATACCGAAGAGATGGCCGACGACCTCGGCGGTCTGGCCCATGTTCAGATCGGTGACGGGATCGGTCAGCCCGCGCTCGAGCCCGATGATCGGCTTGAGATCGCGCGGCCGCAGCTTGAACGCGGCGGCGAGCTTGGCGGCCACGCCTTTGGCGGTGGCAAGGCCTGCGAACCAGCGCACACCCGAATTCGGCCAGACCAGCGGCGCGTGGCTCAGCGCCTCGGTGCCGCCAGCCAGGATCATGTCGGCATGGCCTTCGCGGATGTAGCGATAGGCGGTGTCGATCGACTGCATACCCGAGCCGCAATTGATCTGCACGGTGAAGGCGACCATGTCCTCGCCCATGCCGAGCCGGAGCGCGGCGACGCGGGCCGGGTTCATCTCGTCCGCGATCACGTTGACGCAGCCGAGGATGACCTGATCGAAGCTGTTAGGCGAGAACGGCTGACGCGCCAGCAGCGGCCGCCCGCACTGCACGGCGAGATCGACCGGCGTGAACGGCCCCGGCCCCGAACGCGCCTTAAGGAACGGCGTCCGGCTGCCGTCGATGATGAATACCGGTCGTGCCATCAGCTCGCCGCCCTCTGCTCACCGAGTTCCTGGAAGAACTGATGCACATTCACGGTTTTCTTGTAAATCGGCGACAGCGCCTCCGGCGCGAAATCGTCGACCGCGATCACTGCGGTGACAGCTTCATGCGCAGCCGCCAGTTGCTCGCCCTCGGCCTGCGTGATCACGCCCTTGGCGACGGCATCCTTCCAGTCGCGCAGCTGTGCGGCGCGCAGGCGCTTGGCGATCGCCTCGGTGCCGGTGACCAGCTTGAAGGCGCGCTCCAGCCGCGCTAAACCGCCGTCGTCATCGACATGGGCCAGATCCGGCGTCAGGCGCTCGCGCGCCGCCGACGGCTCCAGCACGATGCCAGCGCATTCGTGCACGACGCGGTCGGAGGGGCCGAGCACGCGGGCGCCGAACGGCTGGACCACGAGCTTGAGGAAGCCGGCGATAAAGCGGTTCGGCAGATTGGCGAGGATCTCGGCCAGCCGGTTCTCGATCGTCCTGGAGCCGGTCGCCATGCACCATTCAAGCGCGGCGAAGTCTTCCTTCTGCCGGCCCTCGTCCTGCCAGCGTTTGAGCGCAGCCGAGAGCAGATACAGCTCGGAGAGAATGTCGCCGAACCGCGCCGACAGCATCTCCTTACGCTTGAGCGCGCCACCGAGCGTGAGCAGTGCCATGTCGGCACAGAGCGCGAAGGCCGCCGAGTAGCGCGAGAGCTGGCGGTAGAATGGCGTGGCATCGCCGGCGTCCGGCGCCATTGCAAAGGCGCCGAAGGTCCAGCTCCGGCCGAAGGCACGGAACAGGGTCAGGAAGCTATGGCCGACATGTTTCCAGAACGCCTTGTCAAAGGCCGTGAGCCCACGCTCGCGATCGGGATCGGCGAGCGCGTTCATCTCGTCGAGCAGATAAGGATGGGCGCGAATCGCGCCCTGCCCGAACACGATGAGATTGCGGGTCAGGATGTTGGCGCCTTCCACCGTGATGCCGACGGGCACGGCGCGATGCAGATTACCGAGATAGTTCTGCGGGCCGTCGATCACGGCCTTGCCGCCATGGATGTCCATGGCATCGTCCACCGCGACGCGCATCCGCTCGGTCGCGTGCAGCTTCATGATGCCGGAGATGACGGCGGGATGAACGCCGGCATTGAGCGCCGCGCAGGTCAGCCGGCGCGCGGCATCGAGCTGATAGGCGGTGGCGACGATGCGCGCGAGCGGCTCCTCGACGCCTTCAAACTTGGAGATGGAGATGCCGAACTGTTCGCGGATGCGCGCATAGGCGCCGGTGGTGCGCGCGGCATAGGCGGCACCCGCAGCAGAGAGCGACGGCAGCGAGATGCCGCGGCCGGCGGCGAGCGCGGTCATCAGCATCTTCCAACCCTGCCCGATACGCTCCTTGCCGCCGATGACGTAGTCGAGCGGGATGAAGACGTCGCGGCCCCAATTGGGGCCGTTCTGGAACACCTGCATCGAGGGCAGATGGCGCTGGCCGATCTCGACGCCGGGCAGATCGGTCGGGATCAGCGCGACGGTGATGCCGAGCACTTCGTCGGTGCCGACGAGGTGATCGGGATCATAGGCCTTGAAGGCAAGGCCCAGCAGCGTCGCGACCGGGCCGAGCGTGATGTAGCGCTTGTGCCAGTTGAGGCGGAGGCCGATGACCTCGCGGCCCTCGAAGCTGCCCTTGCAGATGACGCCGGTGTCGACCATCGAGGCAGCATCGGAGCCGGCCTCGGGGCTGGTGAGACCGAAGCAGGGAATGTCGCGGCCATCGGCCAGGCGAGGCAGCCAGCGCTCCTGCTGCTCCTTCGTCCCAAAGCGCATCAGGAGCTCGCCGGGCCCGAGCGAATTCGGCACCATCACCGTGACGGCGGCGGCGATCGAGCGGGTCGAAATCTTGCGCACCACTTCCGAATGCGCATAGGGCGAGAAGCCGAGGCCGCCGAACTCCTTCGGAATGATCATGCCGAAGAACTTCTCGCGCTTGACGAAATGCCAGACGTCCTGCGGCAGATCGCGCCATTCCCAAAAAATCTTCCACTCGTCGAGCATGGCGCAAAGCTCGTCGACGGGACCGTTGAGGAAGGCCTGCTCCTCCTCCGTCAATCTGGCCGGCGCAATTTTCAGCAGCTTCGACCAATCGGGGTTGCCGGTAAAGAGATCGGCGTCCCACCAGACGTCGCCCGCCTCCAGCGCCTCGCGCTCGGTCGCGGACATCGCCGGCAGCACGCCGCGCGCCCAGGCGAAGATCGGCTTGGTGATTTTGTCGCGGCGGAAGCTCATGGCAGACCTCATGCATCGGCGCGGTTGTCGGGCATTTTAGCGGAAAGTGGCCGGGGGTGCGTGAAGGTTTCGGCTGCAAAATTGACGCGGCCGGGCGGCCCCGGACCATAACGGCCAGGGTGCGCGGGCAGTTCCGGGAGGATGGGCCGAGATGTCTTCTCACGTCATTCCGGGGCACGCGAAGCGTGAGCCATGGTGCGCAATTGCGCACCATAGCTCGCGCCTGACGGCGCGCCCCGGAATGACAGCGCGCCCGGCCTAATCCGGCCGCACCATCTCGAACATGTTTTCCGGCTTGATCTCGAAATAGTCGCCGCGGCGGCCGGCGCGGACGATCGGGCGGGCGGCGGCGGTCTGGTAGACGCCGTCCTTGATCATGGCCTGGTCGATGTGCACGGCGACGACCTCGCCCAGCGTCAGCCAGGCATCGGCCTCCTTGCCGTCGGCGCCCTTGAGGCGGACGATGTCGGACACCTTGCACTCGAAGGCGACCGGGCTTTCGCCGACGCGCGGTACGTTGACGAGCTTGCCGGGGACGGCGGTCAGCCCCGCGAGCTTGAACTCGTCGACTTCAGGGGCGACATGCGCGGCAGTCGCGTTCATGTGCTTGGCGAGGTCCATCGTGGCGAGATTCCAGACGAACTCGCCGGTCTGCTGGATGTTCTCGACCGTGTCCTTCCAGTTGGTGGAGGAAAAGCCGATGATCGGCGGCACGTAGCAGAACGCGTTGAAGAAGCTGTAGGGCGCCAGATTGACGTGGCCCTTGGTGTCGCGGGAGGAGATCCAGCCGATCGGCCGCGGCGCGATGATGGCGTTGAAGGGATCGTGCTTGAGGCCGTGGCCCTTGGAGGGCTCGTAGTAGTACAGGTCTTTCTCGGTCACGCTGGCTTTCCCTTGCTCGTCATTGCGAGCGCAGCGAAGCAATCCAGAATCCCTCCGCGGAGACAGTCTGGATTGCTTCGCTACGCTCGCAATGACGGAGTGTGTTGATCCGTCCTGGCCCGCCACCAGTCGGTCAGCCTGGGGCAGTCGGCCCGCTTATAAGGGGAAACCCGCCGCCACGTCAGTGGCGCGGGGACAGACCCGCGATGACGAAATCGATCATCTGGTCGATGGTCGGGCCCGGCTTGGTGGCGCACTGGGCGATCATCTGGGGGTGGAAGAAACGCATCATCGCGGTGCAGGCGCACAGCGAGGCCAGCTGGAGGTCCCTCGCCTCGAACTCGCCGGAGGCCACGCCCTGGGCGATCATCTGGCCGACAACGCCGGCGATGCACTCCATATGGTTGACGCAGACCTGCCAATCCTCCTGCATCGCGATCTCGACCATCTCGTGCAGCTTGTTGTCGCCGACATAGCGCTCGGTATTCATGCGATGGATGGTGGTGAGCAATTCCCGGAAGCGCTCCGGCACCGGACCGGGCCGCGCCACGATCCGCTGCGCCTCGAGCTCGACCTCGCCCATCAGGCCCCGCGCCACCGCCTGGTGGATCGCCTTCTTCGATTCGAAGAAGCGATAGACATTGGCGGGGCTCATCCTGAGCTCCTTGGCGATGTCGCCGACCGTGGTCTTCTGGTAGCCGATCTGGCGGAACAACCGCTCGGCCACCTCGAGGATCCGATCCCGGGTGTCGACTTCGATATGTTCCGAAATAAGGGCCATCAGTCAGGACTCGTTGGTCAGCAGTCTTCTCATCTATTCAGCCGCTTCGGCAAGCGGAATTGCGTGCTGGTCATCGCTCCCATGCTGCGGCGCGGCAGGCTGCTCAGGGGTACCGGCCTCGTCCAGGCTCTTCCTGAACCAGAGTGCATAGAGGCCCGGCAGGTACAGGAGCGTCAGGAATGTCGCCACAAACAGGCCACCCATGATGGTGATCGCCATGGGACCCCAGAACGCCGAGCGCGACAGCGGGATCATGGCGAGGATGGCGGCGAGCGCCGTCAGCACCACGGGACGGGCACGGCGGACGGTGGCCTCCACGATCGCCTCGCGCCGGGTCAGGCCGTGGGAGACGTCGGTCTCGATCTGGTCGACCAGGATGACCGTGTTGCGCATGATCATGCCGGCAAGCGCGATCAGGCCGAGCAGCGCCACGAAGCCGAACGGGGCATTGGCGACGTTGAGCCCGAGCGAGGCACCGACGATGCCGAGCGGCGCGGTCAGGAACACCAGGATCAGGCGCGAGAAGCTCTGCAGCTGGATCATCAGCAGCGTCAGCATCACCATGACCATCACCGGAAAGAGGATGAAGATCGAGGCATTGCCCTTGGCCGATTCCTCGAAGGCGCCGCCCGCCTCGATCCGGTAGGCCGGCTCGAGGTGATCCTTGATCGCCTTCAGCTTCGGCGTGATCTGATTGGTCACGTCGGGCGCCTGCACGCCGTCGACGACGTCGGAGCGCACGGTGATGGCCATGTCGCGATTCCGCCGCCACATGATCGGCTCCTCATGCGCATACTCGATCTTGGCGATCTGTTGCAGCGGCACGGCAACGCCATTGCGCGAGGTGATGGTGAGGTCGCCGACGCCGCCGAGATCGAGGCGCTCGGACGGGATCGCACGGGCGACCACGCCGATCTTCTCGATGCCGTCGCGCACGGTCGTGACCTGCGAACCCGAGATCAGCATCGCCAGCGCTTGTGAGACGTCCTGCGGGGTCAGGCCCATGGCGCGGGCGCGGTCCTGATCGACGACGAGCTTGAGGTAAGGCGACTGCTCGTTCCAGTCGAGCTGGACGTCCTTGACGCTCTTGTTCTGCCGCATGACGTCGCGGACCTGATAGGCGATCTCGCGCACCGTATTGGCGTCGGGACCGATCACGCGGAACTGGACGGGGAAGCCGACGGGCGGGCCGAAGTTGAAGCGGTCGACGCGGACGCGCGCCTCGGACAACATGCCCTCGGCAACCGCGTTCTCGATCTTGGCCTTGATGCGTTCACGCGCCTCGACGCCCTTGGCGACGATGACGATCTCGGCAAAGGCCTCGTTCGGCAGCTGCGGATTGAGGCCAAGCCAGAAGCGCGGCGAGCCCTGGCCGACATAGGACGTGTAGGTCTCGATGTCCTTGTCGTCCTTGAGAAGCGTCTCGGCCTGCTTCACCGCCTTTTCGGTGACGTTGAAGGCGGTGCCCTCCGGCAGGCGCAACTGGAAGAACAGCTCGGGCCGCTCCGAGAGCGGGAAGAACTGCTGCTGGACATGGCCGAAGCCGACGATCGAGGCGATGAAGACGCCGACGGTCGCGGCCACCACGGTGATGCGGTGGTTGACGCACCATTGCACGATGGCGCGCAAGCCCCGGTACATGCGGGTCTCGTAGACCGCATGCGGATCGTGGTTGTGGTGGGCCTTCATCTCCGGCAGCAGCTTGACGCCGATATAAGGCGTGAAGATCACCGCCACGAACCAGGAGGCGACCAGCGCGATCGCAACGATCCAGAAGATGCTGCCGGCATATTCGCCGACCGCCGAATTGGCAAAGCCGATGGGGAGGAAGCCAGCGGCCGTGACCAGCGTTCCCGTGAGCATCGGAAACGCAGTAGATTCCCAGGCAAAGGACGCCGCCCGCATGCGGTCCCATCCCTGCTCCATCTTCACCACCATCATCTCGACCGCAATGATGGCATCATCGACCAAGAGCCCGAGCGCGATGATCAGTGCGCCGAGCGTGATGCGGTGCAGGTCGAGCGACATCGTGTTCATGACGACGAAGACGATGCCGAGCACCAGCGGCACCGACAGCGCGACCACGACGCCGGTGCGCCAGCCCAGCGCCAGGAACGAAACGAACAGCACAATGACGAGCGCTTCCATGAAGGAGTGCACGAACTCGCCGACGGCGTGCTCGACCACCTTGGGCTGGTCGGCGATGAGCTTGACGTCGATGCCTTGCGGCACGGCCTTCATGAACTCGGCCGTCGCCTTCTCGACCTCCTTGCCGAGCTCGAGGATGTTGGCGCCCTTGGCGGTGACGACGCCGATGCCGATGGCCGCCTTGCCCTCCTGGCGGACGACGAAGCTCGGCGGATCGACATAGCCGTGGGTAACCGTGGCGATGTCACCTAGGCGGAACACGCGGCCGTTGCTCTCGACCGGCGTTTCGGCGACCGCCTTGGCGCCGTCGAGCGCGCCGGTGACGCGCAGCGGCACGCGCTGCGAGGACGTCTCGACCGTGCCGGCGGGCGTCACGTTGTTCTGCTTGGCGAGCGAATCGAACACCGCCTGCGGCGTGATGCCGAGGGTGGCGAGCTTGGCGTGGCTGAACTCGACGAAGATGCGCTCATCCTGGTTGCCGTAGACGTCGACCTTGGTCACGCCAGGCACCTTCAACAGGCGCTGGCGAAAACCTTCGGAGACCTTCTTGAGCTGGGCATAATCGGCGCCGTCGCCGGTCATCATGTAGAGGATGGAATCGACGTCGGAGAACTCGTCGTTGACGACGGGCCCGAGAATGCCCGACGGCAACTGGCCCTGCACGTCGACCAGCTTCTTGCGCAAGAGATAGAAGAGATAGGGCACGTCCTTCGGCGGCGTGTTGTCGCGGAAGGTGACCTGGAGCGCGGTGAAGGCGGGCTTGGAATAGGTCTGCACCTTCTCGAAATAGGGCAGTTCCTGGAGCTTCTTCTCGATGGGATCGGCGACCTGCGTCTGCATTTCCTGCGCGGTCGCGCCGGGCCAGATCACGGAGACGTTGACCACCTTCACCGTGAAGAACGGATCCTCGGCGCGGCCGAGCTTCTCGTAGGAGAAGAAGCCGGCGACGCCGAGCACGAGCATCAGGAAGAGAACCAGCGTCGGATGGCTGACGGCCCAGGCCGAAAGGTTGAAGCGCTTCATCGCTCTCTCCGAAACACGATCCAGTTGCAATAACCACAGCCGCTCAGTTCAAACCGTCGTCGGGAGGCAGCGAAGCAATCCAGGGGGCTGGGCAGGTTCTGGATCGCTTCGCCGCTTCAGCCTTTGCTTAGGGACAAAGGCCGAAACTCACCTCACACGACGTAACCTCTAGAAAAACTCAGAAGGACAGTGACGAGACGACCCGCACCCGCTGGCCCGGATCGAGCTTCTGCACGCCGAGGGCCACGATCTTGGCGCCCTCTTCCACGCCGCCGGTGATCACGACGTCTTTGCTCTCGTAAGACTTCACCACGACCGGCCTCAAGGTGAGCGCGCCGTTGTCGTCGACGACGTAGAAGGACGGCTTGCCGCCTTCGTTGAACAGCGCCGACAGCGGCAGCCGCGCGACGCGTTCGGTCGCGGCGTCCGACAGCGTCAGCGTCGCGGTCATGCCGAGCGCCACCTTGTCGTCGGCCTCGGGCAGCGAGAACTTTGCAAGGTATGTGCGCGTGGCCGGATCGGCCGCCGGTGCGATCTCGCGCAGCTTGGCTGCATATTTCTTGTTCGGCTCGGACCAAAGGGTGACGCTGGCGACGCCCGACTTGGCACGTCCAACCAGCGTCTCAGGGATCGCGACGACCGCTTCCTTCTCGGCAAAGCGGGCGACACGGATCGAAGCCTGGCCCGCGGCGACCACCTGGCCGGGCTCGATCAGCGTTGCGGTGACGACGCCACGGGCGTCGGCAACAAGCGTCGCGTAGGAAAGGGAATTCTTGCTCAGCTCGAGCGCGCGCTCGGCGCGGTTGAGGCGGGCACGGGCCTCGTCAGCGGCGGCGCGGCTGGAGTCCATCTGCGCGTCCGTGGTCCAGCCCTTGGCCTTCAGATCCTTGGCGCGCTGCTCGGCGGCGGCGGCCTGCGCCAGCACGCCGGTCGCGGCGGTCTGCTCGGCAGCGGCCTGCTCGGCCTGCAGCTTCAAATCGACCTCATCGAGGGTTGCGAGCGGCTGGCCGATCTCGACGGTCTGGCCGACTTCCACAAGGCGCTTTGCAACCTTGCCGGCGACGCGGAAGCCGAGGTCACTCTCGATCCGGGGCCGGACGGTCCCGACGAAGCTGCGCTCGGGGGTCTCGGCATCATAATGCGCGGTCGCAACCAGAACCGGCCGCGGCGGCTCGGCCTTCTCGGCGACGGTGTCATTGCACCCAGCCAGGCTGGCGGCCATCAGGGCCAGCGACACACCTGCCAACAGCCTGGAATAGCTCGACAAAACGGACCGGACGAACATCGAAGGACACTCCTGCAGCTCGAATGAGAGGAATGTCGACTAATCACTGATAAAAGTCAATAATCGTCAGTCATCAGGAATGCGTGATCGTTAAGGGGTGGTAGCAAGACGGGTACTGTTGTCGAAAAGGTGCTCTGGTGGGTGAGCCGAAGCAGTCGCGGGCGTCAGGCGAGATGCCGTAGGGTGGACAAAGGCGCGCTAGCGCCATGCCCACGATCTCAGCCGGGGAGAGGTGGTGGGCACGCTGCGCTTTGCCCACCCTACAGGACCGTTTACTTGGCCCTACTGCTCCTGCCCGGCGAACTCGTGCTTGCTGTCGTGGCCGCCGATGAACACCAGGATGCCGGCGAGCAGCGGCAGCACGGCGAGCACCAGGAGACCGGTCGATGTCTGCCCCGTGGCTTCCTTGACCCAGCCGATCAGATAGGGACCGCCGAAGCCGGCGAGATTGCCGATCGAGTTGATCAGGGCGATGCCACCGGCCGCCGCAGTGCCGGAGAGCCAGGCGGTCGGCAGGGTCCAGAACACGCCGAAGCAGCAGAACACGCCAATGGCAGCCACGGTCAGAACGACCATCGTCATGGTCGGATCGGTCAGGTAGCTGGAGACGGCAAGCGCGACGGCGGTGAGCAGCAGGGGCGCGCCGACATGCTTCACCCGCTCGCGCGTCGCATCGGAGTGCCGCGCCCACAGGATCATCGCGATGGTGCCGAACAGATACGGGATCGCGGTGACGAAGCCGGTCTGCGCGTTGGTGAGGCCGAACGCCTTGACGATCTGCGGCAGCCAGAACTGCATGCCGTAGAGCGCGCCGACGAAGCCGAAATAGATCAGGCTGAGCGCGATCACCTTGGGCGAGGACAGCGCCTCGCCGAGCGAGACATGCTTCACCGCCTGCTTGGCCGCGATCTCCGAATCGAGCTTCGCCTTGAGCCAGGCCTTCTGCTCGGCCGAGAGCCAGTCCGCCTTCTCCGGCTTGTCGGTGAGGTAGAACCAGGTGACGATGCCGAGCAGCACGGAAGGGATGCCCTCGATGATGAACAGCCACTGCCAGCCCTTCAGGCCCATCATGCCGTCGAGCCCGAGCAACAGGCCCGAGATCGGCGCGCCGATCACGGTCGAGACCGGCACCGCGATGGCGAAGGCCGCAAGGAAACGGGCGCGATATTCGGCGGGATACCAGTAGGTGAGATAGAGGATGATGCCGGGGAAGAAGCCGGCCTCGGCAACGCCGAGCAGGAAGCGCAGCACGTAGAAGCTGGTGACGCCGCTAACCATCGCCATCAGCGCCGAGATGATGCCCCAGGTCACCATGATGCGGGCGATCCAGCGGCTGGCGCCGAACTTTTCCAGCGCCAGATTGCTCGGCACCTCGAAAATGAAATAGCCGATGAAGAAGATGCCGGCGCCCCAGGAGAAAATCAGCGGCGTGAACTTCAGCTCCGCATTCATGGTCAGCGCGGCGAAGCCGAGATTGACGCGGTCGAGATAGGAGAAGAAGTAGGCCAGCACCAGGAAAGGAATCAGGCGCCAGGAGATGGCGCGGATGGTCGAAGTCTCGATCTCCGACTTGGTGGCGCCGGCGGAACCGGCATAGGTGGTGGTCTGGCTCATGGCTTCCCCCGGGTTGTTGCTTTTGTGGGCTGATCGCGGTTTTGAGCATCGCGGACAAAGAGTCAATGGAGCGAGCAATGCACGGGACGCAGCCGGATCACGCCATTGCATCGCTCCGGACATCGCTGATCCGTGCCGCCCTCGCGCTGATCGTCATTGCCTGCGGACTGTCCCTGCGCTGGTACGGCTTTCCGCTCGGGCTGCCGGCTTTCGTCGTGAAGTATGGCGGCTCGCTGCTTTGGGCCACGATGGTGTTTCTGCTGGTCGGGGTCTTGCTGCCGCGGCTGACGCAAAGCCAGCTTGCAGCCATCGCGATGGTGATCGCGGCGGCGGTGGAGTTTTCGCGGCTGGTGCATATGCCCTGGCTCGATGCGTTCAGGCTAACGACCGCCGGCGCGCTTCTGCTCGGGCGCATCTTCTCGCTGTGGAATCTGGTGGCCTATGCGGCGGGAATTGCGTTCGGCGTGTGGATCGATCGGCTAACGGCGCTGCGTAGGGCGGATTAGCGCAGCGTAATCCGCCTCTTCTCTTCGCCGCGGCTGCAATGGCGGATTACGCCTTCGGCTAACTAATCCGCCCTACGACCTCTCACTCCGCCAGCTGAAACCGCTCGAAGCGATCGAGCTCATCCTCGATCACGCGCTTGAGCTCCTTGCGCCCTGCCGTCCTCCTGCCCTGCCCGACCCACGTCCATTTCTGCATCAACAGCTTCTTCGCCTGCCGGTCTGTCTTCAGATCGAGCGCGGCGACGATCTCGTCGCCGACCAGCACCGGCAGCGCAAAATAGCCGAGCTTGCGTTTGGCCTTCGGCACATAGGCCTCGAACAGATGGTTGTAACCGAAGATGAGGTTGGTGCGCTTGCGCTGGATGATGAGGGGATCGAACGGCGAGAGGATGTGGACGAGATCAGGCGAGACCGTCTCACCGTTCGCCTCGAGCGAGGCGGGCGCTGCCCAATGCTCCTGCTTGCCGGCGCCATCGATCGCGACGGGCATGAGCTCGCCGCGGCGGACGCGCGAGGCGATCAGGCCGGCCACCGCCTTCTTGCGCGGCGCATCGAGATGACAGATCGAATCCAGGCTCACCACGCCTTGCGACCGCAAGGCGCGGTCGAGCAGATAGGCGGTGATCTCCTTGGCCGAAGCCGGCCGTGGCAGCTTGCCCCAGCCGAAATGGCGCGTCATCAGCTCGTAGGTCTTGAGCATGCCCTGGCGCTCGCTGATGGTCACGGCGCCGGTATAGAAGGCGAGCTGCAACGCCCGCTTCGAGGGCTTGCGGCTCTGCCACAGATGCTCCTTCTCGGTGAGGACGTCGTCCTCGATATCGCGGATCGTCAGCGGACCGGCGCGTACCAGCCGCATGACCTTGCGCGTGTCCGCAGGCTTCACCGAGGCGAACCATTTATGACCCTCGCGGCCGTGCTCGCGCATCGCCGGCAGGAAGAAGCGGAAGTCGCCGGCCGGCACGTACGAAAGCGCGTGCGTCCAGTATTCGAACACGCTTCTGTCGACGCTCTGGGCGTGACGCAGATCAGCGCGGCGATAGGACGGGATGCGGCTGAACAGGATGTGGTGGTGGCAGCGCTCGATGACGTTGATAGTGTCGATCTGCACGTAGCCGAGATGGGCCACCGCATCCGCGACGGCCTGTGCGCCCTCGCCGAACGGGGTGCGCTCATCCAGCCGCTGCGCATGCAGCCAGATCTGCCGGGCCTGTGTCGTGGTGAGCGGAAACGGTTTGGGCGCGCGTGACATTGCAGAACGCAATGTAGCGGGATTCGCTCCGGGAGAAAGAACCCGATCAACGCCGGAAACGAAAAAGCCGCGCTGCCATCTGCTGACAGCGCGGCTCGATGAGGCTGCCCAGGCCTACTTCGCCATCATGGCCTTCTGCGACTTCATGTAGTGCATGCAGGCGCTCTTCATCTTGCCATTGCTCATGTCCGTGTTGGCCATGGCCATTTCCTTGTTCGACGCCATCTTGGCCGGTGTGTCGGGCGTGCCGCCCATCATCGCCGCGGACTTCATCATGTTGTCCTTGGTGCACGCCATCATCGCAGCGGACGCCGGGGACAGCGACAGGGTGAACGCGACAAAGGCTGCGGCGGTGAGCAAGATCTTCATCGAAAAGTCTCCTCCGTAAAACGAAACCGGCGTCATGCCGGCCTTCGCAATTACGTATTCTCTCGCGCCGACGTTTCGCGGAGAAGACAATTTTCTTGCTGCGATGCAATGAACAGACACCTGAGCGGGCATCCATTGGCGATAGGCATGCAGAGGTTTCCGGACGCGGTGCCGAAGGCGAGACACATGACCGGGCTCTCTCTGCCGGGACGGTCCAAGAGCCCGTGACCTCAGTGATTTCGATCACACAAGGCCGGCCGCCGCATGAACCTTTCCCGCGGAGATGACGACCACTGCTATTGGGACGATCGACCCTGCCCCCGGAGCGGCCGCGAAACATGCCGGTTCACCGCCCGGAACGCCGGGAAAGACACAAGACTGAGCCTGCAAGCGCTGTAGCCACCGTGACCAAGATCACATCGGGGCGTTTGAACCCAGCCTATGCTCGCAGCATCAAATCGCTATCAGGCGTAACACCGAGGATACGACAATGACCCGTTTTGATAAGTTTTTTGGACTGAAGGCGATGACCCTTTCCGCCGCGCTGTCGATGACGGCGGGCCTGGCTCTGGCCGGCGACAACAACGTCACCACTGGCCAGATCCTGGATGCACTGAAGCCGAAGCCGGCGACCCGCGGCCTGTCCGTCGGCCCGCAGGCCGACACGACGGCGCAGGCCAAGGAGCAAGCCAAGGAAGCGACCTTCCTGAACACCGTGCGCAACCGCTCGACCCGGTCACTCTCGACGGGCGAGCGCGAGCAGATCGCCGAGCTCGCCGCGACCAAGCCGAAGATCGATCTCGAGATCCAGTTCGACTACAACTCGGCCAACATCGCCAAGACCTCGATGTCCTCGGTGCAGGCGCTCGGCAAGGCCCTGTCCGACCCGGCGCTCAAGGGCTCGACCTTCGTGGTCGCCGGCCACACCGACGCGATCGGCGGCGAAGAGTACAATCAAGGGCTCTCCGAGCGGCGCGCCGACACCATCAAGAAATATCTGATGCAGAACTACGGCCTCAACGGCACTGATCTGGTCACCGTCGGTTACGGCAAGACCAAGCTGAAGGACACCGCCAACGGTGCCGATCCGATCAACCGCCGCGTCCAGGTCGTGAACATGGACACCAAGACCGCGTCCAAGTGATCCAGCGTCAAGTGATCTCGCGTCAAGTAATCTGACGACGACCGCCTGCCGCCACGCGGCAGGCGGGTCGCAGCTCAGACCAGCACTGGTGCTGCGAGCGCCTCCCGGACCAGCCGCGCGAGTTCGGCCTTGCGGTAAGGCTTTTCCAGGATCAGAGCACCCTGCCGGACATGGCCGTTCGCCGCCAGCGTTTCGAGGGCGTAACCCGAGGTCAGCAGCACGTGCAGCTCCGGCCTCTGCTTGCGGGCGAGGCCTGCGAGTTCCCACCCGTTGACGCCCCCGGGCATGACGACGTCGGTGAACAGCAGGTCGACCTGCGGCGTTGCGGCAAGCGTCTGCAATGCTTCCTTGCCGTCGATGGCGGACAAGACCTTGTAGCCCAGGCTCTCGAGGCTCATGACCGCATAGGAGCGGACGAACGGATCATCCTCGACGACCAACACGATTTCCGAACCACTCTGGACCACCTCCCTCTCGACCGCGAGCGGCACGCCCTGCGACCTGCTCAACACGGCCGGAAGATAGATCCGCACGGTCGTTCCCAACCCCGGCTCGCTATAGATCGTAACATGGCCGTTGGATTGCTTGACGAAGCCGTACACCATGCTGAGCCCGAGCCCGCTGCCCTTGCCGACCTCCTTGGTGGTGAAGAAAGGTTCGAACGCGCGTTCCAGTACCCGCTTCGGCATGCCGGAGCCGGTGTCGGTCACGGCGATCACGACATATTCGCCCGCCGCCACGTCGGGATGAACGTTGTGGTCGCCGGCATCGAGCGATGCATTGGCCGCCGAAATGGTCAGGCGCCCACCTGATGCCATCGCATCCTGGGCGTTCAGCGCGAGATTGAGGATCGCCGATTCGAGCTGGACGGGATCGGCAAAGGCGTGCCGAAGCGTGGCGTCGGCCTGCGAGGCGATCTCGATGTCCTCGCGCAGAGTTCGCCGCAACAGCTTGTACATGGACTCGACGAGCTTATGGCATTCGGTCTCGACCGGCCGCAGCAATTGCTTGCGGCTGAAGGCGAGCAGGCGCTGCGTCAGCTCCGCACCGCGTTCACCGGCACTGCAGATGTCGTCGGCGAGACGCTTCAGGTCGGAGCGCGGCACCAATTGCTCGGCCAGATATTCGGCATTGCCGACGATGACGGTGAGGAGATTGTTGAAGTCGTGAGCGATGCCGCCGGACAGCTGTCCGACCGCCTCCATCTTCTGCGCCTGGATCAGTTGCGCCTCGGTGCGCTTGCGGTCGGTCAGATCGTGGATCATGCCGACGAAGATGGACGAGCCGTCCTGCTTGGCTTCGCCGACCGACAGGTCCATCGGGAAGGTCGTGCCGTCCTTGCGCCGGCCCAGCACCTCGCGACCGATGCCGATGATCTTCTTGTCGCCGGTCGCGATGAAATTGCGGATATAGCCGTCATGCTCGGATCGGTAGGGCTCCGGCATCAGCACCCGGACGTTCTGTCCGAGCACCTCGTCGGCTTCGTATTTGAACAGCCTTTCGCAGGCAGGATTGAACTTCAGGATGATGCCGTCGGAATCGATCAGGATCACGCCGTCGACGGCGGTGTCGACGACCGCGCGCAATCGCGCCGCGCTCTCGCGCAGCTCGCGCTCGACCCGCTCCCGCTCGGTGAGATCGTGAATGATGCCGACGAAGATCGAATCGCTATCGGCCTGCTGGCTCTCGCCGACCGACAGATGCATCAGAAAGGTCGAGCCGTCCTTGCGCTGCCCCACGACTTCGCGGCCGATGCCGATGATCTTGCGCTCGCCGCTGACATGGTAATTGTGAAGATAGCCGTCATGCGCGTCGCGGTAGGATGACGGCATCAGCACCTTGACGTTCCGCCCGATGACTTCCCCGGCGGAATAGCCGAACAGCTTCTCGCAGGCCGGATTGAACATCAGGACGCCGCCGCGCGCGTCGATCAGGATCACGCCGTCCACCGCGGTATCGACGACGGCCCGCAACCAGTCAGCGTTCGAATAGTCCGGACTAGCGATGCGATCCTCTATGCTCACCCGCCCCCCCAGTTCCGAGGATGACGGCCAGTCCACACGCACCGATTGATTCAGGCAAGTTAATTCTACCTGCCATATGCACGCAAGCGGGCACTAGATCCAGCTCTGGAACAGCATCAGCCGGCTGAAGCTCCGCATCGAGGTGCCGATGAAGGCCGCGGAGATCGGCAGCATGACCGCAAAGCCGATCGCCGCAACACCGACATAGGCCCAAAGCAGCCAGCGCGGCAGGCCGTCCCGGCGCAGCACATAGACCAGTGCGAGCGAGGTCGCCGTGGCTGCCGGCAGATAGTAGTAAATGAAACCCAGCGTGCGCGGCAGCAAGGCCCAGGCAAGCCAGGGACCGAAATAGAACGCCGCGATCAGGAACGCATCCCAGCGGCGCTCAACGACGAAATCGCGCAGCACGACCACGAGCGCAAGCAGGGCCGGCCACAGCACCAGGGGATTGCCGAGAAAGACGACCGCGGAGACGTTGTCCTCCGCGCTCTTGTCGAACAGAAACCACACCGGGCGCGCGAGCAGCGGCCAGGACGGCCACGCGCTCATATAGGTGTGGCCGGCAATCGCAGTCGTGGTGTTGTCGGCGAAGATCCGGCGCTGCGCCTCGATCAGGTCCGGCAGCGACAGCCCGTAGAGCGGAACGAAAGCGGCAAGATAGGCCATACCGGGCAAGACCGCGAAGCACAGCCCGAGATGATGCAGCTTCAAGCCGGGCCAGAGGTCCGGTCGATACCAGTCGTCCGGCTTTGCGTCGGCGAACAGCGTGCGCCAGCCTTGCATGAGACGGATCACCGTGACGACGACGATGCAGACGCCGAGCGGAAACAGGCCGCTCCATTTGCAGGCGGCGGCACAGCCGAACAACGCCCCCGCGAGCGCGAACAGCGCCTGCGGCCGCGCGCGTCGAAATCCGTGCATGAAGGCGGCGATCGCGAGCAGGCCGAAGCCGAGCGCAAAGATATCGAGCATGGCGATGCGCGCCTGCACGTAGAGCATCTGGTTGAACGCCGCGATCAGCGCCGCGGCGATGGCGGGTGCTTGCGCGGCGAACAGCGCGAGACCGCACAGATAGATCGCGACGACCGCCAATGCGCCGAACAATGTCGCGGGGTAACGCCAGCCGAGCGCGTTGTCGCCGAAGGCCGCGATCGAGATCGCAATCAGCTCCTTCGCCAGTGGCGGATGCATCGGATTGAGCATCGGCTGGGACATTACCGGCGCCAGCATCTGCCGCGCCGCCGGCACGTAGTGCACCTCGTCGAAGACGAACTTATTCGGCGTCGTCAGGCCGATCAGCAGCGCGAGATGGGCGACCAGGAAAATCGCGACAGCAATAACTGCGCTCCGCGACACCACTGGAACTGCGGATGGTTGAAGCGGCTGCTGTGGGGCTGTTTTGCGTGGCAAATTTGCGTCACCGGACAAAAATGGAAAGCGCGGTTTTCATTGAACGCATTCTGCCGCAACTGTCACTAAGCATAGCGCACGTCCCGCGCCGCTTGTGATAATTCCGCCACATCGCAAGCGTGCGCGATCCGGTACGATCAGGGACACATCGATCGGTTGCGAAATGAATTTGCGTTTCTGGCTTTTCCCCACTCTGCTGTCGGCCGCATTGTGTGCCGCGCCTTGCGCGCAGGCGCAGACGCGGGTCGGCGAGGCCGTCGTGATCCAGAACGAAGTGGTGCGCGTCGCCGCGACCACCACGCCGATCAATGTCGGCGACAGCATGCTGCGCGACGAGACTGTGCGTACCGGCGCCGACAGCGCCGCGCGCTTCGTGATGGCGGACAGCACCAATCTGTCGCTTGGGCCCAGCGCCACGCTGAAGCTCGACCGCACCGTCTTCAACGACGAGCACAGCTATCGCGACGTCGCGATCCGCATGACCACCGGCGCGTTCCGTTTCGTCACCGGACATTCCGAGAAGACCGCCTACAAGATCACGACGCCGCTTGCGACCATAGGCGTGCGCGGCACCACGCTCGACATCCTCTCGCAGCGCGGCCGCTCCGTCGTGGTGCTGCAGGACGGCGCCGCCAGCGTCTGCACGACGAACTTCCAATGCGTGCAGCTGACCCAGCCGGGCGACACCGCGATCATCACGTCGACCGGCGGCAAGGTCAGCATCACCAAGACCAACACCCCGCCCTGGACTTTCGCCGCCAATTGCGCTGCGAGCGCCGGGCTGTGCTCGGTCAACCAGTATGCCGACGCCTCGCCGACCATCACGCCCGCCGTCCATGACGACGGCATGCTGTGCGGGCGCTGACGATGGCAAGGCTCCCTGTCCGCGAGATGCTTCTTGCCGCCGCGCTGGCGGCCATGGCCACCATGACTTTGGCATGGGGCTTTCAGCAGCCGGTCTCCGCCGCGACCCTGAACCTCACCAATTGTGAGGAAGGCTGCTCGCCGTCGCCCTCGCCGAGCCCATATCCTTCGCCTTCACCCTCGCCCAATCCCTATCCGTCGCCGAGTCCGACACCGACCGGCGCCGATTCCAGCGGCAATTCGGTCGGCGGCCTCGCCGACCAGCGCTTCAACCAGATGATCACCAACCGCGTGCTCGGCACGGTCCTGCTCGGCGTCAACGAGCAGGTAAATTGCAGCGATTGCATCAGCGCGTTCGGCTCGGCCGGCTCGTTCTCGGCCGGCATCCACGGCCGCAAGGAATTGACCAACAATCTGTCGCTGCTCGCCGGCATCGCCTACACGCAATACAACGAGGGCGGATACAAGATCACCAGCGCCCCGATCGGCGCTTTCGCCTTGCGCTACGACTTCACCGACTGGGGCTCGTCACGCCCGTTCTTCGACGTCGGCACCATCCTGACGCCGTGGGAAAAGGCGCGCTACACCCGCAGCTACGACACCAGCCTCGGGCCGGTGAGCGTCACGAGCTCGACCAATGCCTCGAACTACGCAGTCTATGGCCGCGCCGGCTGGATGAGCCGTATCTCGCCGCGCGACGAGGTCGCAGCCTCGATCGAGATCTGGCAGCTCTGGCAGCGCGTGTCCGGCTACAGCGACAGCGCGGTGGCCTTCAACCCGTTCGACGCCAGCATCGCCACCGGCACCGACCGCACCAGCCTCGTCAAGATCGGCGGCCAGTGGACGCATCTGTTCGGCGGCAATATCGAGACCAACATCAATGGCGGCTGGGTGCAGTCGTTCGCGAGCCATAGCGGCATCGTCGCCACCGTGACCGGCCAGGGCATGGTGGTACCAACCATGGGCAACCAGGGCTGGTTCGAATATGGCGGCCGCCTCGGCTTCCGCGTGCAGAAGGGCTGGATCGTGGATCTGTTCGCCAACGGTACGCTCGGCCCACAGCCGGTCGGCAACACCATCCACGGCGGCGTCGGGCTGCGGATCAATTACTAGCGGCGAGATCTCGCCTCAAATTCCGCTGTCATGCCCCGGCTCGTCCGGGGCATCCAGTACGCCGCAGCCCATCGGTTTGGTCACTGCCTTCTCGGAGTACTGGATCGCCCGGTTCAAGCCGGGCGATGACAGTGAGTATGTGGCAAGAGCGCTCCCTCACGCCGCCGACTTGCCCTCGAACGCGCGACGCAACACGTCGACATCCAGCTTCACCATCTTCATCATGGCCTGCATCGCGCGTGCGGCAGCGGCCCTGTCGGGGCTCGACAGGAATTCGAACATCACTTTCGGCACCACCTGCCAGGCCACGCCCCAGCGATCCCTGAGCCAGCCGCACTGCTCTTCCTTGCCGCCATGGGCGAGAAACGCATTCCAGACGCTGTCGACCTGGGCCTGGTCGTCGCAATGGATCATCAGCGAGATGGCGTGGGTGTATTCCATCTTCATGCCGCCGTTCAGCGCGACCAGCGGCTGCCCTGCCACCGTGAACTCGACGACGAGCACGGAGCCTTCCTTGCCGGACGGATTGTCCGACACATTGCGCTGGACGTGCGTGATTGCCGAATTCGGCACGAGCGAGGTGTAGAACTTCGCGGCTTCCTCGGCGTCGCCGTTGAACCACATGCAGGGGACGAGCTTGGACATTGTGACGGCTCCCTTCGGTTGAGCGTTCGGAGGACGGCGATCAGGACTCTGCCATGGCGGGCTGCGGCGGAGCGGCCGCCATGTCCATCCAGTTCACACCCCACATGTGGCCGTCCGGATCCTCGAAGCTGCGACCGTACATGAAGCTGTATTCGTCCTTCGGGCTGGGATCCGCCACGCCGCCCGCCGCCTCGGCCCGGTCAACGATCATGTCGACCTCGTTGCGGCTGTCGGCGGAAATGCAGAACAGCGCCTGGTTCGATGTCTTTGCATCCGCGATCGGCTTCGGCGTGAAGTGACGGAATTTGTCGTGGGTCGTCAGCATCACGTAGATGGCCTCGGAAAAGACCATGCAGCTCGCCGTGTCGTCGGAAAATTGCGGGTTCCGGGTGGCGCCGACCGCCTCATAGAAGGTGGTCGCACGCTTGAGATCGGTTACCGGCAGATTGAGGAAAATCATCCTGGGCATCGGAGGCTCCTTGGGCGGCTTCTGCCCAAGGACGGACGGGCCGACACCCATCCGACATCGCCTCCGGATATTTTTTGAATCACGTCTGCCGGCCCTGGCGCGCAGAACCAGCAAGGACCGTCAGGCCCTACTTCTTCTCGTTCGGGTCTCGGTGCACCGGATCGATCCACAGCACGGTCTCGGGCTTCTCGACCGGCTCGATGTCGAGGTTGATCGCCACCGCCTCGCCGTCGCTGCGCACCAGCACGCATTCCAGCACCTCGTCCGGGCTGGCATTGATCTCCTGGTGCGGCACGTAAGGCGGGACGAAGATGAAATCGCCGGGACCGGCCTCCGCGGTGAATTGCAGGCTCTCGCCCCAGCGCATCCGCGCCTTGCCCTTCACGACATAGATCACGCTTTCGAGATGGCCGTGGTGATGCGCGCCGGTCTTGGCGTCGGGCTTGATGCTGACGGTGCCAGCCCACAATTTCTGCGCGCCGACGCGCGCGAAATTGATGGCGGCCGCGCGGTTCATGCCGGCCGTCGACGGCACGTTGGTATCGAGCTGGTTGCCGGGAATGACGCGCACGCCGTCATGTTTCCAACGATCGTCGTGATCGTGGTCATGGTGGGAATGCGAATGGTCATGGCCGGTCATGGGACTTGCTTTCTGTTGGTTCCGTGCGCGGCAAACTAACCCAAAGCCGCGCTCGCGAGCCATACCAAAATCGGAACTCTCGTAGCCGTCAAACGTTGTCATTCCAAGCAAACCGGAAGGAGCGTTTCATGGGTAGCACGACCGACAAGATCAAGGGTACCGCCAACGAGGCGATCGGCAAGGCCAAGCAGGGCATCGGTGAGGCCACCGGTTCCGAGCGCATGAAGGGCGAAGGCGTGGTCCAGGAAGTCAAGGGCAAGGGCCAGCAGGCCATGGGCGATGCCAAGGACGCCGCGAAGGACGCGATCGATCGCGCCGCAGCCGCGGCCAAGCGCGCGGCGGAATGACGCGTCAAAGCTGAAAGCGAAAAGACCGGCCGAAAGGCCGGTCTTTTTGTTTGTGCTGAGCTCGATCCGTTACTTCACCCCGAGCAATTCCACGTCGAACATCAGCGTCGCGTTCGGCGGAATGACACCGCCGGCGCCGCGGGCGCCGTAGCCGAGCTGCGGCGGGATGATCAGGGTGCGCTTGCCGCCGACCTTCATCGAGGCGACACCCTCGTCCCAGCCGGCGATGACGCGGCCCTTGCCGATCGGGAATTCGAACGGCTCCTTGCGATCGACGGATGAGTCGAATTTCTTGCCCTTCTGGCCGTTCTCGTAGAGCCAGCCGGTATAATGCATCACGCAGATCTGGCCGGGCTGCGGCGAGGCGCCGGTGCCGACAGCGGTGTCGATAATCTGCAAGCCTGAAGCTGTGGTCATGGTCTTTCCTGCGGTCTGGGCCGAGGCCGTGGTGGAAACGAAATGCGACACCCCGGCGATCACCGTGATCGCGAGTGCCGACATCAGCGTGAGGAGCGCGCGTTGGAAACGCTGCATAAGACACCTTCCGTTTGAGGCGGAAGGTGTCTAGCGCAAGGTGGCGGCGGTTTCCACCCTCTAAACCTCGATATTTTCCAGACGGACCGGGAGCTTGCGGATGCGCTGGCCGGTGGCGTGATGGATCGCGTTGCAGATCGCGGCATTGGTGCCGACATTGGCGAGCTCGCCGAGGCCCTTGACGCCGGCCGGATTGATACGATCGTCCTGCTCGGAGAGCATGATCACCTCGACGCCGGATACGTCCGCGTTCACGGGTAAGAGATAATCGGCCAGATTGTCGTTGACGTAGCGCGCATTGCGCTCGTCGATTTCCGTGGCCTCCAGCAGCGCCGACGACATGCCCCAGATCAGGCCGCCCATGAGCTGGCTCCGCGCCGTGCGCGGGTTCACGATGCGGCCCGCCGCAAAGGCGCCGACCAGCCGAGGACACCGGATCTCGTGCGTGAAACGGTTGACGCGGACCTCGACGAACTCCGCACCGAACGCATAGGCGATCTGGTCCTTCATCTGGTGACCACCGACGAGCCGCGGATGCCCGCTATGCATGGCGCGGAAGGAATCCAGCGGCGCACCCTCCGGCTTCCACTCGCCATACTCCTCGACAACGCCGACCCCGAGCGCGTCGAAGGCCTTTTCGAGATCGAGCGGGCGATCGCTCTTCGCTGCCTGCGTTGCCGGCGTCTGACCGAGACCCACGGTCTCCTTGGCCCGGTCGGTCAGGCTTTGACCCGGCATCACCGCCTTGAACAGGCGCTGGCGGATCTGGTCGCACACCATCATCACCGCCGAGCAGGTGCTCGCGGTCGAGTTCGATCCGCCGGCCACCGGCGCCGGCGGCAGATCGCTGTCGCCCATGAAGACTGCGACCTTTTCGAGCGGCACGCCAAGCCGCTCGGCCGCGGTCTGGGCGATCACCGTGTAGGCGCCCGTGCCGATCTCGTGGCCGGCGATCTCGACCCGGGTGCGGCCGTCACGCTGCAGACGCACGCGCGCGGCAGACGGCGCCATCTGGGTCGGATAGCAGGTGGCGGCGCAGCCATGGCCGATCAGCCAGTCGCCGTCCGACATCGATCTGGGCTGCGGCGAGCGCTGCGCCCAGCCGAACGCCTTCGCCGCCTCGTCGAAGCAGGCCATCAACGCGCGCGACGTATATGGCTTGCCGCCAATGGGCTCATTGGTGGTGTCGTTGATCCGGCGGAGCTCGACGGGGTCGATATTCAGCTTCACCGCGAGCTCGTCCATCGCGCTCTCCAGTGCGAACAGATACGGCACCTCCGGCGGCGAGCGCATGAAGCCGGGCGTGTTGCGATCGGCGCGCACGATCGACACCAGGCTGTCGACGTTGGCGCAGGCATAGAGCCGTGTCGTCGTCTTGGTGCCGCCGACGCAGTAAGCGTCCGCGCGCGAGGAGATCTCGGCCCCCTCGTGCCGCAGAGCAACCAGCTTGCCGTCGCGGCTGGCGCCGAGCTTGATCTCGTGCCGCGTCTCGGCACGATAAGTCGTGATGGTAAAACCCTGGTCGCGGGTCGGGACCAGCTTGATCGGGCGGTTCAGGCGCCTGGCAATAGCTGCGATGATGGCGGTCCGCGGCGTCATCGAGCCGCGCGAGCCAAAGCCGCCGCCGACATAGGGATTGACCACGCGCACCTTGTCGGCGTCGATGCCGAGCTGCTCAGCGACACCATTCTTCAGGCCATAGACGTATTGGCTGCCTTCATAGATGACGAGATTGTCGCCCATCCACGCGCAGCTCGTCGTGAACAGCTCCATCGGATTGTGGTGCTGCGTCGGCGTGTCATAGGCGGCGGTGAGCTTGACCTCGGCGGCGTCGAACGCCTTGGCGAAATCACCCACCTTGGCGTCTTCCTTGAACTGTGCATTCTGTCCCTTGGCCGCAGCTGCGGTCGTTCCAGGCGAGTCGAACGTCGCGCTGGGCGCTGTCGCCGTGTAGCTGACCTTGACGCGGTTGGCCGCCTCGCGCGCGGCCTCGTAGCTCTCCGCGACGACGACAGCGATGATCTCGCCGTCGTGGGAGATCTCGGCGGATTTCAGCGGCTGGATCGTGGTCCCGGCATAGCCGCCGTCGCTGAAGAGCTTCGAGTCCTTCAGCTTCGGAGCGTTCTCGTAGGTGACGATCTCGATCACGCCGCGGACGCCCCTGGCGTCGTCGAGACCGAAACGGTCGATGCGGCCCTTGGCGATCGCACTGGTGACCAGGAATGCATAAGCGGGATTGTCCAGCGGCATGTCGGAGGCGTAGGTCGCCCGCCCCGTGACTTTCACCACCGCGTCGTAGCGCGACACGGGCTGGCCCATATTCTCCTTCGGCTCGGGAGCTGCAGCGGTCATGATCAGATCTCCATGGTTACGGCCTGCTGAAGCGCGCGTGCCACCACGCGCTTGCCGAGCGCGATCTTGAAGCTGTTGTGCCGGCGCCCGCGCGCCTCTGCAAAGGCGGCATCGGCAACACGCTGCGCAAGGCCGTCATCGAATTTCTGCCCTTTCAACAGCGCCTCCGCTTCTCTCGCCCGCCACGGCACGGTGGCGACGCCGCCGAGGGCGATCCGCGCCTCCCTGACCGTGCCGTCCTGCGCGTCGAGGGCGACCGCAGCCGACGACAGCGCGAACTCATAGGATTGCCGGTCGCGCGCCTTGAGGTACACCGAACGCGGCCAGCGGCCGGAGACCGAGAAGGCCGAGATCAGCTCGCCCGGCTGCAGCGTGGTCTCGATGTCGGGTGTGCTGCCGGGTGCCTTGTGCAACTCGGCGAACGGCATATTGCGGGTCCCGGACCGGCCGGTGATCTCGACCATGGCATCCAGCGCGATCAGCGCCTGGGCGAAATCGCCGGGATAAGTCGCGATGCATTGATCGGACACGCCAAGCACCGCATGCATGCGGTTGACGCCGTCCATGGCGGCGCAGCCGGAGCCGGGATTGCGCTTGTTGCAATTCTCGTAAGTGACGTCGCGGAAATAGCTGCAACGGGTCCGCTGCATCACATTGCCGCCGAGCGTCGCCATATTGCGCAGCTGCGCGCTGGCCGCGAGCTTCAGGGAATTGGCGATCACCGGATAATGACGCTCGATCTCGGCATGAGCAGCCACGTCCGCCATCTTTGCGAGCGCGCCGAGCCGCAGGCCGTCACCCTTGAGCTCGATCGCCGACCAGCCCTGGGCCAGCGGATTGATGTCGACGATCCCTGCGGGTCGCATCACGTCGAGCTTCATCAGATCGATCAGCGTGGTGCCGCCGGCCAGCGGCTGCGCCGTCGCCTTCGTCAGTGGCGTGTTGGCAGCGGCTGCGGCACCGAGTGCCTGCACGGCCGCGGTCGGATCTGTCGCTCTCTGATACGAGAATGGTCGCATGCGCCTAGCCTTTCATGATCTCGGGCGCGGCCTGCTTCACGGCGGCGACGATGTTGGGATAGGCGGCGCAGCGGCAGATATTGCCGCTCATATATTCGCGGATGTCGGCCTCGCTGCCGGCATGGCCCTCTTTCACGCAGGCGATCGCCGACATGATCTGGCCGGGCGTGCAATAGCCGCACTGGAAGGCGTCGTTGTCGATGAAAGCCTGCTGCATCGGATGCAGGTGGTCGTCGGTGGCGAGCCCCTCGATGGTCGTGATCTCCTGCCCCTCGGCGGCGAGCGCAAGCGTCAGGCACGAGACCACCCGACGATCGCCGATCAGCACCGTGCAGGCGCCGCACTGACCGTGGTCGCAGCCTTTCTTGCTGCCCGTGAGCTTGAGATGGTCGCGCAGGGCATCGAGCACCGTGGTGCGCGCATCGATGCTCAGCCGCTTCTCCTTGCCATTGACGTGGAGCGTGACGTCGACGGGAAGCGCGGGATCCTGTGGGGCCGCGGCCCTCGCCTCCGCTGCGGCCGCGCGCGCCGTGAGCGGGACGAGCGCGCTGCCGGCGGCACCTGCCATGAAGGCGCGCCGATCGAATGCTGACTGTTTGGAACCTGACGTGTTCGACATCGACGCCTCCGCCGCTTCTTGCAAAGCAGCGCACGCCTGCGCCGCTCATCGCCCCTTAACCGGAAGCAATGAGCTACGTTCCGAACGAGAAAGGGCGGCGCAGCAAATGCCGCACCGCCCTTCGTCAACTTATTCTGATCTGGCGCCAGGAACCGGCGCGGCGATCAATAACCCAGGGCGCAGCCGTCCTTGCGCGGATCGGAGCCGCCGGTGAGCGTGCCCTTGTCCCAATCGATCCAGATCGCCTGGGCGCCGCCGAGCGGGCCGACCACGCTGGTGGTCTTGTGGCCGAGCTTCTTCAGACCCTCGACGATCGCGGCCGGCACGCTGTCCTCGAGCTGATACTGGCCCTCGTAGTGCAGGCCGCGCGGCATGTCGATCGCCTCCTGCACGTCGCAGCCATAATCGAGAATGTTGGTCAGGAGATGAGTCTGGCCGGTCGGCTGGTACTGGCCGCCCATCACCGCGAACGACATCCTGGAGCGGCCGCCCTTGGTGAGCAGGCCCGGCATGATGGTGTGCAGCGGCCGCTTGCCGCCCTCGATGCAGTTGGGATGACCCGGCTGGATGCGGAAGCCGCCGGCGCGGTTCTGGAACAAGACGCCGGTCTTGTTCGAGACGATCGCCGAGCCGAAGGAATGCGCGACCGAATTGATGAACGAGCAGACGTTGCGGTCCTTGTCCACCACCGTGATGTAGATGGTCGACGGATTCATCGGCGGCGCGACGTTCGGCAGATCGAGCATGCCGTCCATGCGGATCTTGCTGATGTAATCGTCGGCAAAACCCTTCTCCAGCATCTCGGCGACGTTGATCTTCATGTGCGCAGGCGAGGCGACATGCATCTCGCGGTTCATGTAGGCAATGCGCGCGGCTTCCGCCTCGAGATGGAAGCGTTCGACGCTGAGGGGCGCGTACTTGGTCAGGTCGAAGCGCGACAGGATATTGAGCATCAGAAGCGCGGTGACACCCGGGCCGTTCGGCGGGCACTGCCAGACGTCGTAGCCCTTGTACATGGTGCCGATCGGCGTCGTGGTCTCGGTGGTGTGCGCGGCGAAATCGTCGAGCGTATGCAGGCCGCCGATCCCGCGCAGGGTTTCGACCATGTCTTCGGCGACCGCGCCCTTGTAGAAGGCGTCGCGGCCGTCCTTGGCGATCGCGCGCAGGGTCTTGCCGAGCTCGGCCTGGCGGATGACGTCGCCGGCCACCGGCGGCTTGCCGCCCGGCAACAGGTAGCGCACGGTGTTGGTGCCGGCCTTCAGCTTCTCGAACTGGTTCTTCCAGTCGAAGGCGATGCGGGGCGCGACGACATAGCCTTCCTCGGCCGCCTTGATCGCGGGCTGCAGCAGCCGGTCGAAGCCGAACTTGCCGTGGTCGCGCAGCACGGTCGCGAAGCAGTCGATCACGCCGGGGATCGAGACCGCATGCGCCGAGGTCAACGGCACCGAATTGATCTTGCGCTCGAGATACCAGTCGGCGTTGGCCGCCTTCGGCGCGCGGCCGGAGCCGTTATAGGCGATGATCTTGCCCTCACCGCGCGGCTGGATCAGCGCGAAACAGTCGCCGCCGATGCCGGTCGATTGCGGCTCGATCACGCCGAGAATGGCCGAGCCGGCCACCGCCGCATCCACCGCCGTCCCGCCCTCGCGCAGCACCTCGATCGCGGCCAGCGAGGCCTGCGGATGCGAGGTCGCAACCATCGCGTTGGTGGCGTGGACCGTGGACCTGCCGGGGAAGTGGAAGTTTCTCATCGAATTCTTGCTCTCGTTAGGCCACTCGGGCCGCTGGCGCCGGTGCGCGCACCGTCTCGGAAAAACCGGGCCTACATGACACATTCCGGCCCGTCCGGGCAATGCTGGCATGCCAAGGAAATGGCTGCCATCCGCCGGGCGTATAGACCTTTTGCCAGTCCCGGCCATGCGGGTTTTCTGGACGGCGCCTGCCTGCTAAACGAGCCGCATGATCTACAAGGTTGCCGCCTTCTACCAATTCGCCGCCCTGCCCGATTACCGCGAGCTGCGGGAGCCGCTGCGCGCGTTCTGCGCCAGCCTCGGGCTGAAGGGCAGCGTGCTGCTGGCGCAGGAAGGCATCAACGGCACGCTCGCCGGCCCGCCGGAGGCGATCGACGCCCTCGCCCGCGAGCTGGCGCACGGCGACCTGTTCGGCGGCAGGCTGGACAATCTGGAATTGAAATTCTCGACCGCCGAGGCGATGCCGTTCGGGCGGCTCAAGGTGCGGCTGAAGAAGGAGATCGTCACGCTCGGCGATGCGGCTGCCGATCCGACCCGCCAGGTCGGCACCTATGTCGATGCGAGCGAATGGAACGCGCTGATCTCGGCACCCGATACGCTGCTGCTCGACACCCGCAATGCCTTCGAGGTGGCGATGGGAACGTTCGAAGGCGCCGTCGACCCTGAAATCAGGAGCTTCGGCCAGTTCAAGGATTTTGCCGCCGAGCGGCTCGATCCGGCCAGGCACCGCAGGATCGCGATGTTCTGCACCGGCGGCATCCGCTGCGAGAAGGCGAGCGCGCATCTGCTCGCGCGCGGCTTTACCGAGGTCTATCACCTCAAGGGCGGCATCCTCAGATATCTGGAAGAGGTGCCGGAGGCACAGAGCCGCTGGCGCGGCGAATGCTTCGTGTTCGACGAACGCGTCGCGCTGGGCCACGGTTTGCGCGAACAGAACAAGGACGCTGCGCGTGACGAATGAGATCAAGACGCTGAGCGAGCGCATCGATACGCTGGAGACGCGCCTCGCCTATCAGGACGACACGATCGAGACGCTGAACCAGACCATCACCGCGCAGTGGAAGCAGATCGACGTGCTGACGCGGAAGATCTCGGAGCTCGGCGAGCGGCTCCAGGAGGCCGAGGCGAATGCGCCGGGGCCCGCCAACGAGCCTCCGCCGCATTATTGAGCCGCCCTACTGGCCGGATGCCTTGGGCATCAAACTCATGAGCTCGCCGGACATCATCAGTCGGTTGCGGCCGGCGTCCTTGGCGGCGTAGAGCGCCCGGTCGGCAGCTTCAACCAGCGAGGCCACGCCCGCCGTGCGCTCCAGCGCCGGCCGGCAGGTCGCACCGCCAACCGAGACGGTGACGCATCCAGACGCCAGATTGCTGCTATGAGCGAGGCCGGCCTCGTGAATGGCCGTGCGGATCCGTTCACCGACCAGAGCGCAGCCGGCGGCATCGGTGTTCGGCAGCAGCATGGCGAATTCCTCGCCGCCATAACGCGCCGCCAGATCGCCGGCGCGCTGCGTCTCCGCCGCGATGATCTTGGCCACCAGGCGCAGACAGGCATCGCCCGCGGGATGACCATATTCGTCGTTGTAGGCCTTGAAGTGATCGACATCGATCATCAGCAAAGCGAGGCTGGAGCGGTCGCGATAGGCGCGCGCCCATTCTTCCTTCAAGCGCTCGTCGAAGCGGCGGCGATTGGCAAGGCCGGTGAGGCTGTCCTCGATCGCCAGCGTCTCGAGCCTAGTTTCCAGCTTCTTGTGCTCGGTGATGTCGCGGGAGATCGCGACCACGCCGTCGACCCGGCCATTGTCCTTGCGCGTCACGCGCATCGTCGATTCCAGCCAGACCTCGCCGTTCTTCCGGTGCGAGTTGCGGTAGATGAGGCGCGCCTCCTCCCGCTCGCCACGCTTCATGGCGTCGACGATGCCCTGGACCTCCGGCAGATCCTCCGGATTGATGCCCGCCAGCGCCGGTGTGCCGATCAACTGATTGGCGCGCCAGCCGACGACGCGTATGGACGAGGGGGAGACATAGCGCAGCCGCTCGTCGAGCCCGATGCGCGTCACCATGTCGCTGGAGCCTTCGGCGAGCAGGCGGAAATGCGCCTCCTTCTCGACCAGGGCGGCGGCCATGCGCTGACCGCGCTGCAACTGCCGCACCAGCACGGCGCCGATGATGGCAATCAGCATCACCAGCGCGACGACGTAGAGCATGCGGGAGATGGCCGCGGCGCGCCAGGGTGCGAGCAGCTCCTCCTTGTCGAGCGTGGCCAGCATGACCAGCGGATAGCGGCTGCTGCGCTTGTAGAAGCTGAGCCGCTCGGCACCGTCCAGCGGCGACTTGAAATGATAGACGCCGCTCGGCCGCTGCAGGCTGGCGTCGCGGAACAGCGGAGTATCGGCGACGCTGTGGCCGACGAACTTTTCGTTGCTGGGATTGCGCGCGATGATCAATCCGTCGCCGTGCACCAGCGCCGCCGAGCTGTTGCGGCCGATCTCGAACTGCTCGTAGAAGCGCGCAAGATATCGGGAGCTGATGGTCGCGAGGACCACGCCGCCGAAGCTGCCGTCAGGCTTGTTGAAGCGGCGCGACAAGGTGACCACCCATTCGCCTTCGAGCAGGCTCTTCACGGGGCGGCCGACAAAGGGCTCCCGTTTCGGCGAGAGCTGATGATAACGGAAGAAGGCATCGTCGCTCAGGGTCGACGCGGTCGTCCCGGGCGCGGTCAGCCAGTTGCCGTGCTCGTCGATGATGGCAAAGTTGTGGATCCGCGGCACGGCCTTCTTGCGCGCCTCCAGGACGTTGCCGAGCTTGGTGATCGTTTCAGGACCGGTGCCGTCCATCTCGATCCGGCTGACGGTGCCGACGACGCCGGAATCCAGTAGATCGAGGCTGTCTTCGGCATGCTGGGTCAGCGAACGGGTGACGTTCGCCATCTCCATCTCGGCACCCCTGAGCACAGCATCGCGCGCGGCCCATTCGCGCCAGCCGCTGACGCCGAGGATGGTCGCGCAGGTCAGCGCGACGAAAGCTGCCGCTCGCAGCGGCAGATAGCTCCATCCGGCTCGTTGGGTCGCAAGGCTCATGCGGCAGAATTCTCCGATGGTTCGGAAACTCTGCCGCTTCTATTAGTGAACTCTGAAATCCCTACTGGAATACGCGGCGATCTGCCCTGGTTCCAGTAGTCCTACGGATGCCGCAATCAGCGCATTGCTAACAGGATATTAGCGAGCCTATCGGAATCCGGCCTCCTCCCGCCGGCTAGCTGAAAATCGCCTTGACCTTGTCCCAGAGCGAGGGACTGTCGGCATCGGCATCGGCCTTCGAGGGCGTCGGCTGGGCGGCACTCACGGGATCGGATGCCGGGAACGTGTCCTTCAGCCCGGCATCGAGCTTGGATTGCCGGTCGGCAGCGAGCGCTTCGCGCAGATCGTCGGCGTGCTTGTCATGCGGCGCGGGATTGAATGTCTCAGCCATGATCTCCTCCATCGGCTGGTCAACGCGGCCCGATTGCGCTGGTTCCCCTGTTCCGCTGCGGGCCGAGGCGGTGTATCAGGGGCCATAACCCTGTTCAGGACCATTCGTGCCCCAATCTGCAAAGAAGCCCTTCATCGACGTGCTCTCCGGCCAGCGCCAGAGCACCCCGCCCATGTGGATGATGCGGCAGGCCGGCCGCTATCTGCCGGAATATCGCGAGGTGCGCGCCAAGGCCGGCGGCTTCCTCGACCTCTGCTTCAACCCGGAGCTTGCGGCCGAGGTGACACTGCAGCCGATCCGCAGGTTCGGCTTCGATGCGGCGATCATCTTCTCGGACATCCTGGTGATCCCCTATGCGCTCGGACGTGAGGTGCGGTTCGAGGTCGGCGAGGGCCCGCGACTTGATCCGCTGGATGATCCCGCCAAGGTCGCGACGCTGATGCGGCGCGCCGATTTCGGCAAGCTCGAGCCGGTGTTCGAGGCGCTGCGTATCGTACGTAGCGCGCTGGACCCGAAGGTCGCGCTGATCGGCTTCTGCGGCGCGCCGTGGACGGTCGCGACCTACATGGTCGCCGGCCAGGGCACGCCCGACCAGGCGCCGGCCCGGATGATGGCCTACCGGCATCCGGAGGCGTTCGCTGAGATCGTCGATGTGCTGGTCGAGAACTCCATTCAATATCTGCTGGCGCAGCTCGATGCCGGCGCCAACGCCTTGCAGATCTTCGATACCTGGGCCGGCGTGCTGCCACCGGCCGAATTCGCGCGCTGGTCGGTCGAGCCGACGCGGCGCATCGTGGAGGGCGTGCGGGCCAAGGTGCCGGATGCCAAGATCATCGGCTTCCCCCGCGGCGCAGGCGCCCTGCTGCCCGGCTACGTCGAGGCGACCGGGGTCAACGCGGTCAGCATCGACTGGACCGCAGAGCCCGCCTTCATCCGCGAGCGCGTGCAGAGCAAGGTCGCCGTGCAGGGCAATCTCGATCCGCTGGTGCTGATCACGGGCGGCGCCGCGCTCGACCGCGCGGTCGACAACGTGCTGGCCAATTTTGCGCAAGGGCGCTTCGTCTTCAACCTCGGCCACGGCATCCAGCCGGAGACGCCGATCGCCCATGTCGAACAGATGATCAAGCGCGTGAGAGGGTAGTTCGTCTCGCCCTAACGGAGCGGACAAGAGCGTCGACCGCCTGTATCGTCAGTGAACGGTGCGGCGCCCGGCGGCGGCGGGCTCGCCCTTCAGGTCATGTGCCTCGTCGAAGACCATGATCGAAAGCTGCGCGATCGACTTGACGCCGGCCTTTCGCATGATGCTGGCGCGGTGATCCTCGATCGTTCGCGGACTGATACCGAGCTTCCGCGCAATCACCTTGCTCGACGATCCCGCGATCAGATGATCCAAAACCTCGCATTCGCGCCGTGTGAGCCCGCGCGATTCCTTGAAATGGTCCGCTGGATTCGCTGAATGCGCAGGCACGCCCACGCCGGCCGACTCGATCCGCGCAACCAGATCTGCAGGACTGAATGGCTTCTCGACGAAATCCGCCGCTCCGGCCCGAAGCGCGTGGACGGCGGTCGGGATATCGCCCTGTCCCGACACCATGAGGATAGGTGCCGGATAGGCTTGATCGGTCAGCTGTCCAAGAACGTCCAGCCCCGATATTCCCGGCAGGCACAGGTCGAGAAGGATACAGGCTGGAGAGGCATCGCGGGCCTTCGCGATCAGGGCTTCGCCATCGGCAAAGAAGACCGGCTGATAGCCCGCCTTCTCCAGCACGATCCTCATCATCGCGCGGGTTGTCAGATCGTCTTCGAGAATGAATATCTCGTTCGCAGTCATCGTCGTCGCCTCTTTCGCTCAACCGCGACTGCTATGCGCTGGGCAAGGCCGCAGGAAAAGCGAAAGTCACCGAGACGGTTCTCGACAAGATAACGACAAGTTTGTGTAAAATTGCAGCAGATTAGGCCGGAATTAACGGGTTCAGCGCGGCCGGCTGCGTTCGATGATCTCGGCGGCGCCCTTCATCAGCAGATCCAGCCCCACCGCACGGCCGAGCTCGCGTGGGCGATCGGCGGGACCTTCGCGCGAGGATTCGATGATGGTGTTGCCGGAGAGATCAAGCACGGACGCGGTGAGTGACATCCGGTCGCCCGCGATGGTCGAGAAGCCCGCGACCGGCGAATTGCAGTGACCGTTCAGCACCCACAGCACCTCGCGCTCGGCATCGGCAGAGGCGTGCGCGGCAGCATCGTCGATCGATGACAGGATCTGCCGCGTCTGCCAGTCTTGCGCGGCGCATTCGACCGCGACGATGCCCTGTCCCGCCGCCGGCAGCATCTCGACTGCCGTGAACTCATAGGCGATGCGGCTGGCGAGGCCGACGCGGTCGAGACCGGAACGTGCCATGATCAGCGCGTCCGCCGGGCCTACCGCGCCGCCATCCGGCAGCTTCTGCTTCTCGCCATTGTCGAGCTTTCGCACGCGGGTGTCGGCGGCGCCGCGGAAGTGGATCACCTCGACATCCGGAAACAGCCGCCGCGCATAGGCGGCCCGGCGGACCGCGTTGGTGCCGATCTTAAAACCCTTGCCGCGCGATTGGCGCAGCGCCTCCAGGGTCATACCATCGCGCAGCACCAGCGCGTCATTGGGCGGATCGCGCGACAGCGTGGCGCCGATGACGAGGCCAGGCGTGTCCTCGTTGCCGGGCATGTCCTTCAGCGAATGCATCGCCGCCTGCAGATCGCCCGACAGCACGGCGGCCCGGATCTGCGCCACGAAGGCGCCGCCCTTGCCGCCATGGGGCAGCAGCTTGCTGGTCTGGTCGGTATCGCCCGTTGTGTCGAACTTGACGATCTCGACGTCGAGACCGGGCACGGCGGCGGTCAGGCGGCGCGCGATCTCTTCCGTCTGTGCCAGCGCCATCGCGCTCTTGCGTGTGCCGATCCTCAATCGCGTAGCCAAGTCCTGGTCCTCTCAACAAGCGCGGGTTATCCCGCATCCTCCAATATCATGTCGGAGGCCTTTTCGGCGATCATGATGATCGGCGCGTTGGTGTTCCCCGACACGAGATCCGGCATGACCGAGCCGTCGACGACGCGAAGCCCTTCGAGGCCCCGCACTTTCAACCGCTGATCGACCACCGCGAGCGCGTCGTTGCCCATACGACAGGTCGAGGTCGGATGGTAGATGGTGCTGCCGCGGTCGCGGCAATAATCCAGTATCTCGGCGTCCGTGGATACCTTCGTCCCGGGGTCATACTCGCTGACCACAAACGGCTTCATGGCCGGCGCGTTCAGGATCTTGCGCAGGATCTTGATGCCCTCGACGTTGGTGGAGCGGTCGGTCTCGGTCGACATGTAGTTGATGCGGATTTCCGGCGGCACGGTCGGGTCCGCACTCCGGATGCGCAAGGAACCGCGGCTCTCGGGACGGAGCTGGCACACCGACGCCGTAAAGCCGGAGAAGTCGTGCAGCCTCTCGCCCATCTTGTCGGTCGAGAACGGCAGGAAATGCACCTGGATGTCGGGCGAGGCGAGCCGCGGGCTGGTCTTGAAGAACGCGCCCGCGGTGCCGGCCGCGATCGTCAGCCAGCCCTTTCGGAACAGCGCATAGCGCGCGCCGGCGAGGGTGCGGCGGAGCGGATGATTGACGGTGTCGTTGAGCGTGATCTTCTGCGAGCAGCGCATCACGATGCGGACCTGCATGTGGTCCTGGAGATCGTGACCGACGCCCGGCGCGTCAAGCACGACGTCGATGCCGTGCTTGCGCAGGAGGTCGCCGGGCCCGACGCCGGAGAGCTGAAGCAGCTGCGGCGAGTTGTAGGCGCCGCTCGACAGCACGATCTCCCGCCGCGCCCGCGCACGGCGCACGGTTGCGCCTTGCCTGTATTCGACGCCGACGGCGCGACGTCCCTCGAACAGCACACGCTGACCGAGCGCTTCAGTCTCGACCTTGAGATTGCCGCGTGTCCTTGCCGGGCCGAGATAGGAAACGGACGTCGAGGCGCGTCGGCCGTTGCGCGTCGTGGTCTGGAACAGGCCGACGCCTTCCTGGGTAGCACCGTTGAAATCAGGATTGTAGGGCAGACCGGTCTCGACCGCGGCGTCGATGAAGGCCTTCGACAGCGGATCGGTTACGATCATGTTGGAGACCGGCAGCGGACCGCCGCTGCCATGATATTGATCGGCACCGCGCGACTGGTTCTCGGCCTTCTTGAAATAGGGCAGCACGTCGTCGTAGCCCCAGCCGGTATTGCCGAGCTGGCGCCAGCGATCGTAATCCTCGTGCTGACCGCGGACGTAGAGCAGGCCGTTGATCGAGCTCGATCCGCCCAGCGTCTTGCCGCGCGGCTGGAACACCTGGCGGCCCTTAAGCTCGGGCTCCGGCTCGGTCTGGTACATCCAGTTGACGCTCTTCTCCTTGAACAGCTTTCCGTAGCCGAGCGGGACGTGGATCCAGATGTTGGAATCCTTCGGGCCGGCCTCGAGCAGCAGCACGCTGTGCTTGCCGTTCGCGGACAGGCGGTTGGCGAGCACGCAGCCGGCGGAGCCGGCACCGACGATGATGTAGTCGAACTCTGGATCGTTGGATGTGAGCGAGGTGTTTGCGGTCATGTCCTGACTGTCTTCTTGCTGCCGTAGGCGTTTCCCGTTCCGTCACCTAGCAGATCATGCAGCGACACGCAGCGCCTCGACCAGCGACTTGAACGCACGGGCATATTCCGCGCCCGCCCTTGCGATATCGGCATGGCCGGCGCAGGCGACCGCGGCCTCGGTCACCGCGCCCAGCAGCAATCGCGCCAGCGGCTCGACCGGCTGCCGCGCGATGAGGCCGGCGTCCATCGCCGCGGAAAGCGCCCGCGGCAGCTTGCCGCCAAAGTGCTTGGCGTCGATCTCGCGCCAGTGCTCCCAGCCGAGGACGGCCGGGCCGTCGCGCAGGATGATCTGGCCGGTCGACCCCTTCGCGGTCGCGGCAAAGTAATGCTGGGTGCCGGCGACCATCGCGGCAAGCACGTCCTTCTCGGCGCGCGCGGCACCGTCGATCTCGACGACGAGGTCGCGCGAGACCTGGTCGAACACGGCCTCGAACACCGCCTCCTTGGTCCTGAAGTGATGATAGACCGCGCCTTTGGCGACGGAGGCTGCCTCCGCGATCTCGTCCATGGTGGTGGCGGCAAAGCCTTGCGTCCCGAACAGGCGGCGTGCCGCCAGCAGGATTGCCTCCGATGTCGCCGCCCGCCGCTCCGCCTGTTTTGCCATGGCTCCCGTCTAATCCAACCGCGCGGAGGCCGCCAGTTGACTTTTCGACTACCGGTCGGTATTTACCGACCACCAGTCGGTTTTGTCACGAGGTGTACCATGCCGAGCCGTGAGATTGTCGAAGCTTTTGCCAAGCGCCTGGAAGATGGGGATTTCGTCGGCGCGATCGAGCAATTCTATCTGCCCGACGCAGCAACCTATGAGAACAACGCGCCGCCGACCGTCGGACGCGAGCAGCTGGTCGCCAAGGAGCGCGGCGTGCTGGCGGCGACCAAGGAGGTCAGGGCCGTGCGCATCGGTCCGAGCCTGATCGAGGGCGACCATGTCGCGACACGCTGGACCTTCAGCTTCACCAATGCGGAAGGGATCACCCGGACGCTGGACGAAATCGCGTGGCAGACGTGGCGTGGCGACAAGCTGGTCGAGGAGCGGTTCTATTACGATCCGAAGCAGATGGGGCGGTGAGCGAGTCCCACGATACGCATTTGTATCGATTTGTTATCGATACCTTCCATTGAACACGCAGAAGTGGTCGGCGCATCCCCTGCGGCGAAGGATAATTCATAGTTCGTCAAAGGTTTGCAGCGAATTCTCGGCTCCGCGCCGGACAACCGGCCCAAGCTGCTAGGCTCTGGAATGCGGACTCAAACGACCAGCTATTTCGCGCGGCTGTTCGCCGGCGATCTGTCGGCCTTTGGCGGTCCTGCAACCGACGAGGCCGTGGCCGGCCATATCCGCGCCGAACAGATGTCCCTGGTGCTCGGCTATTCGGTCGGCATCATGCTGGCCAACGCCTGCAACGCCATCGTGCTCGCCATCGCCTTGTGGCAATCGCCGGACAGGATCTCCGCCGCGATCTGGGCCACCGCCGTGGCCGGCGCGGCGATCGCGTTCGGCCTGCAATCCCGCGCGGCACGCCGCATCACCAAGCCGCAATTCGTCTCGCGCCGCGCCATGCACCGCCTGGTGCGCAATGCCTTCGTGCTCGGCTCCGCCTGGGGCATCGTCCCGGTTGCCTTCTTCAACGACGCCTCCACCGGCGGCCAGCTCGTCATCACCTGCCTGTGCTCCGGAATGCTGGCCGGCGGTGCGCTGGCCTTCGGCACCATTCCGATCGCGGCCATCGCATTCACGGCCCCGATCTTCGTCGGCATCGCCATCTGCCTCGGCAGGAACGGCGATCTGGCCTTTCTGCTGATCGCCTTCCTCGTCGTGGTCTACGGAAGCGTGCTGCTGCGCGGCGTGTTCGTCAATGCATTGTCGTTCGCGCGGCGCGTGACGCGGCAGATCGAGGCCGAGCGCACGGTGCGGCAGGATCCGCTGACCCACTTGCCCAACCGCTTCGCCTTCAACGAGACGCTCGATGCCGCCTTGAGGCGACTGACCTTGTCCGGCGAAGAATTCGCGGTGCTGCTGCTCGACCTCGATCGCTTCAAGGAGGTCAACGACAAATTCGGCCATCCCGCCGGCGACGAATTCCTGGTCCAGGCCGCAAGCCGCCTGCAGCGCTGCACGCGTGCGGCGGAGCATGTCGCTCGCATCGGCGGCGACGAATTCGCGCTGGTGATGGCCAATCTGGCGCGGCCCGAGGATGCGCTCGAAATCGCTGAACGCTTCGTCGCCGCCTTCGACGAGCCGTTCCGGATCGAGGGCCGCCAGATCGTCGGCGCGACCAGCGTCGGCATCGTGCTGGCGCCGCGCGACGGCAATACGCAGCTCGACGTGATGAAGAATGCCGACGCCGCGCTCTATCGCGCCAAGAAGGCGGGGCCGGGCACGGTCTGCTTCTTCGAGGAAGCCGACGACCGTTCATCCCGCGACCGCAAGGCGCTGCAGGCGGACCTTCAGGGCGCCATCGCACGCAACGAGCTGTTCCTCGTGTTTCAGCCGTTCCTCGATCTCGACGAAGGCCGCATCACCGGATTCGAGGCGCTGCTACGCTGGCAACATCCCGAGCGCGGACTGGTGCCGCCGAGCGAATTCATCCCGATCGCGGAGGAGACCGGGCTGATCCACGAGATCGGCGAATGGGTCATCCGTCGCGCCTGCGCGACGGTGGCCGAATGGCCCGACGAGATCAGGGTCGCCGTGAATTTCTCCGCGGCGCAGTTTCACAACGCCGGCATCCTGCAGATCATCGTGCAGGCGCTCAGCGAGGCGAAGATCGCACCCCATCGGCTCGAGATCGAGATCACGGAATCGATGCTGCTGTCGAAATACGGCTCGGCCGAGTCGGTCCTGAACGCGCTGCTGCAGCTCGGCGTCACCGTGGCGCTGGACGATTTCGGGACGGGCTTTTCCTCCCTCACCTATCTGCGCAAGCTGCCGTTCAGCCGGATCAAGGTCGACCAGTCCTTCATCCGCGACATGCTGGTGCAGCCGGATTGCGCCGCCATCGTGAAATCGGTGGTTGGCCTCGCGCGGGATCTCGACATCAGCGTGGTCGCCGAAGGCGTCGAGACCGCCGATCAGCTCGAATATCTCAGGCAAATCAATTGCGGCGAGGTGCAGGGTTACCTGATCAGCCGACCGGTGTCGGCGGATCGCGTTCTGGCGCTGCTGGAGACGAAGAAGCTTCGGGCCATTTACGCGGCGTAGGGTACCAAGGTCCCCGCGGCGTCAAACCGCATCCGCGCGCAGCAGGGTGTCCACGGTGATGGTGCCGCGTGCGCGGGAGACGCAGGCGCAGATCTTCTGGTTGCTCTCTTTCTGATGATCGCTGAAGAACACGTCGCGATGGTCGATCTCGCCGTCGACATCGACGACGTCGATGGCGCAGAGGCCGCATTCGCCGCGCTTGCAGTCGGATATCACCTCAAAGCCGCTGGCATTGAGCACGTCGAGCATCGAGCGCTCGCGCGGGATTTCGAGCTCGACATCCGAACCCTTCAGGCGCACGCGGAACGTTTCGGTCGGCAGCGTGCCGCTGGAGCCGAAGGTCTCGTAGCGGAGATCGGGCAGTGGATGGCCGGCGCCGACCCAGGCATGGCGCGCGGCATCGAGCATGCGCATCGGGCCGCAGAACAGGGCGAGCGCGCCTTGCGGCACCGACGCGAACAGCGCACCGAGATCGAGCCGTTGGCCTTCGTCGCCGGCATGAACGACCAGGCGATCGCCGAGCAGCGCGGCGAGATCGTCGAGATAGGCGGCTTCAGCCCGCGAGCGCACTGCGTAATGCAGCGTGACGCTTGCTCCGCGGCGCGCCAGCGCCTGCGCAGCGCCGAGGATCGGCGTGATGCCGATGCCGCCTGCGATCAGGCAATAGCTTTCGCGGGACCAGTCCACCGCGAGCAGCGAGGCCGGCTGGGTGATGTCGAGCCGCGCGCCCGGCGCGAGCTGCCACATGTAGCGCGAGCCGCCGCGGGAGTCCTCGGCGCGGCGCACCGCGATCCGCAAACCGTCCGATGAGGCTTCGCCGACCAGCGAATAGGACCGCGTCTCGGGCAGGCCGTCGATGGTCACGCTGACATTGATGTGGCTGCCGACCGGATACGCAGCGGCATCGAACTGATCGGGCCGGATCAGGAATTCGCGAATGCCGGGCGCGAGGTCGCGCATCGAGACGAGCGTCGCCGGGATCCAGGTTTCGATGAAGCGCATGGCGGCTGCCCTCAATCGGTTGTGGTCTTGATCAGCGCGAGCGCCGGCAACAGGTCGAGATGGGTGCGGTTGCGCAGCGCCAGCCGCAGATTGCGCACGGCGAGCCGGGCATGCTCGCGCATGACGGCTTCGGCGCGCGCGCCTTCGCGGTTCTCGATGGCGTCGATCACGACGCGGTGGTGCTCCTGTCCGATGATCAGGATCTGCTGCGCTTCCGGCAATGCCGATTGCGCCATCACGAAGCCGCTTGGGGACGCGAACGGCAGCGCCGAGGCGCGGTCGATCTGCCGGATCAGCGGCGGGCTGCGCGACAATTCGGTGAGCAAAGCGTGGAAGCGCGCGTTGAGCGCGACATAGGACGAGAAGGCTTCGATCGAGATCGGCACCTGGCGCAGCAATTCGTCGATTGCAGCCAGGCACTCCTTCAAGGGCTCGAGCTCGCGCGCGGAGACGCCGCGCTCGGCGGCAAAGCGAGCGGCAAGGCCTTCGAGCGTGCCGCGCAGCTCGATGGAATCGGAGATGTCGCGCTCCGAAAACGCCTTCACCATGAAGCCGCCGGAGGGAATCGCCTCCAACAGGCCCTCCTCCTCCAGCCGCACCAGCGCCATGCGCACCGGGGTGCGCGAGGCGCCGGTGGTCTCCACCGCCTGCAGCTCGGAGATGCGCTCGCCCGGACGCAAGCTGCCCGACAGGATCTGGTCCCGCAGCGCGAGCTGCGCTTTCACGGTCTGCGAGACGGAACGGTCGACCTCACGCTCGGCCACGATCTACTCCGCGGCCTGCAGGCGCTGCGGCCCGTTTTCCTTCGCCACCATCCTGTCGATCAGCTTGCGCGTCCACATCGCGCCGGCGTCGATGTTGAGGTTGTAGAAGATGCGGTCCGGGTTCTCGTCCATGGCGCGCTGCTGCGCCTCGAGGATCAGTTCGTCCTCGTGGAAGATGCCGGAGACGCCCTCGCGGATCTCGCTGGTGATGCGCTGCTCGCCGAGCTGGTAATTGCGCACGAAGGCCCAGAAATAGTGGCAGGTCTTCTCGGTCTCGGGCGTGATGGTGTTGAGCACGAAGCCGTTGACACCCTGCGAGCGGTCGCCCTCCGGCGCGCCGGTGCCTGCCGGCGCCACGCCGACGTCGATCGCGATGGTGCACGGTGCTTCGAAACGGATGATCTGCCAGCGGTCGACGAGGCCGGGCTTGCCGAGCTGCTTGGCCCAGAACGGCGGCGGCTCGATGTTCCGCATCCAGCGCGTCACCGTCACCGTCTTCTCGCCATGGGTGACGTCGAACGGCGCTTCGGTGACCGCATCGTTGCCGATGGACGAGCCGTGCACGAAGGTCTCGTGGGTGAGGTCCATGAGATTGTCGAGCACGAGGCGGTAGTCGCATTTGACATGAATGGTCTTGCCGTCGCCGGCCCAGGCCGGATCGTGATTCCAGTGCATGTCGGGGACGAGCGCGGGATCGGCCAGCGCGGGATCGCCCATCCAGAGCCAGATGTAGCGGTGGCGCTCGACCACGGGATAGGAGCGCACGCAGGCCGAGGGATTGATGGTCTCCTGCGAGGGCATGAAGGTGCAGCGGCCCTGCGCGTTGAACTTCAGGCCGTGATAGCCGCAGACGACGGTGTCGCCCTCCAGCCGCCCCTTGGACAGCGGCACCAGGCGATGCCAGCAGGCGTCCTCGAGCGCGGCGACCGAGCCGTCAGCCTTCCGGTACATCACGACGTGCTTGCCGCAGATCGTCCGCGGCAGCAGCGCCGGCTTCACGTCGGCGTCCCAGGCGGCGGCGTACCAGGCGTTCATCGGGAACGGTTTTGTCATCGGTCTCACTCCCACGGCTTATGTATGCGTTATGTATACAATAACGAAGGAATGGAATCGTTCAAGGCCGATTTTAGCTTACTATAATACCATAATCAGATACGGTGTATACATAATTCCGGTCGATGCGGGGCCCGGCGACCGGGTCGGGACCTCCTTACCCTCCCCTGGACGGGGAGGGTCGCTTCGCATGGAGCGAAGCGGAATGCGGAGCGGGGTGGGGTGACCTCTCCACACGGGCACTGCCCGAGGAGGGATCACCCCACCCCGCTCGCGCTACGCGCGATCGACCCTCCCCCTCCAGGGGAGGGTAAGAGGAGCGGCCGGTTGACACTTACGCCCCGAACACCTTTGCCAAACCCGCTTGGGCCTCTTCCTGGATCCGCTTCAAATGCTCGGTGCTGCGGAAACTTTCGGCGTAGATCTTGTAGACGTCTTCGGTGCCGGACGGCCGCGCCGCGAACCAGCCGAAATCGGTCTCGACCTTGATGCCGCCGAACGGCTGGCCGTTGCCCGGCGCCTTGCTGAGTGTTGAGCGGACCGGGTCGCCGGCGAGCTCCTTGAGGCCGAGCTGCTCGGGCGTGACGGATTTCAGGATGTTCTTCTGCGGCCCGGTCGCGGCGACGTCGATGCGGGCGTAATGCGGCATACCAAACTCGGCGGTGAGCTCGCCGAACAGCTGGCTGGGATCGCGGCCGGTCTTGGCCATGATCTCTGCGGCGAGCAGGCCGAGGATGACGCCGTCCTTGTCGGTCGTCCACACCGTGCCGTTGCGGCGCAGGAACGAGGCCCCTGCACTCTCCTCGCCGCCGAAGCCGAAACCGCCGGTGAGGAGGCCATCGACGAACCATTTGAAGCCGACCGGCGTCTCCACCAGCTTGCGGCCGAGCTTCCTGGCGACGCGATCGATGATCGAGCTCGACACCACGGTCTTGCCGATCGCGGCATCCTTGCTCCAGCTCGGACGATGCGCGAACAGATAGGAGATCGCGGTCGCCAGATAATGGTTCGGATTCATCAGGCCGCCGGACCGCGTCACGATGCCATGGCGGTCGGCGTCGGTGTCGTTGGCAAAGGCGACGTCGAAGCGGTCGCGCATCCCGATCAGGCTCGCCATCGCATAAGGCGAGGAACAGTCCATGCGGATCTTGCCGTCCCAATCCACCGTCATGAAGCGGAAGGTCGGGTCGATCGCCTCGTTCACGACCGTCGCCTTCAGGCCGTAACGGTCGATGATCGGATGCCAATAGTGCACGGCGGCGCCGCCGAGCGGATCGATGCCGATGTTGATGCCGGCGGATTTGACCAGATCGAGATCGACGACGTCGCCGAGATCGGCGACGTAGGGCGTGACGAAGTCATAGGCGTGGACGTTCGAAGACTTGCGCGCCTTCGCATAGTCGATGCGCTTCACGCCCTTGAGATTGTCGGCGAGGTAGGCATTGGCGCGCTTCTCGACGACGCCCGTGACGTCGGTGTCGGCCGGGCCGCCATGCGGCGGATTGTACTTGTAGCCGCCGTCCTCGGGGGGATTGTGCGAGGGCGTGATGACGACGCCGTCGGCAAGGCCGCTGCTGCGGCCCTTGTTGTGGGTGAGGATTGCGTGCGAGATGACGGGCGTCGGCGTGTAGCCGCCGTCCTTGTCGATCATGATGTCGACGCCATTGGCGGCGAACACCTCGACCGCGCTCGCGAGCGCCGGCTCGGCCAAGGCGTGGGTGTCGATGCCGATGAAGAGCGGGCCTGTGAGCCCCTTTTCCTGTCGATAATCGCAGATCGCCTGCGTGGTCGCGAGGATGTGGCCCTCGTTGAAGGTGTTCTTGAACGAGGTGCCGCGATGGCCGGAGGTGCCGAACGCCACCCGCTGCGCGGGATCGGCGACATCGGGCTTGCCCGCGAAATAGGCCGTCACCAGCCGCGGAATATTGGTGAGCGCGTCCGGCGAAGCCTGCTTGCCCGCCGCGGGATGAACATCAGCCACTGGACTATCCTCGTCATTGTCAAATTGAGGCCCTGCCGCACCATAGCATTGGGCTTGCACACGCCAACTCAAAAGCCATCGGCCGACGCCGGCAACAAATGGCCGCATTTGGGTCCATGAATGGGGACATGACCATTCTCGCAACGGCCCTGCTGCTCGCCAGTTCCTTGGTGCTGTCGTCTCCCGGATACGTCGAGCAAAGCGGCGTCGAACGCAATCCGATGCTGCGCAACGCAGCCGTCGATCATGACCTCGCCAAGATGAGGCGCCGGTTCGAGCGGGAGCTTCGTAGCGACAGCACGGACAGTGCTGTCGGGCGGACAAAGGCGCACTTGCGCCGTGCCCACGATCTCCCTCCATAAGCAACAAATGCGTGGGCACGCTTGCGCTTTGCCCACCCGAGATCTGGATTGCTTCGTCGCCAGCGCCCCTCGCAATGACTGCGTATGAGGCGACGGTCCGCTTCTCCAAGCGGCGCTGTCATGCCCCGGCTCGACCGGTTGAATCCGCCCAGTATGCCGCGCCCTCTCGGTTCAATCACTGCGGCCTCTGGAATACTGGATCGCCCGATCCTAGTCGCAATCGCGCACAAGGCGGGCGATGACACCGAATGTGTGGTGATAGACATGGCCTCGCAGCCTCGCGGCGCGTTTCGCCCGAGCTTTGCTTTGTCTCGCGACCCTCTAAAATCCAAGAGCAACTGGGAGGGAAGTAGACCTGCGATCAGACGGGCTCAAGGCTGGTGCTTACGCACCCCCGCCTTCGGCGGCTGACGGCCTTGACCCCGTCTGATCGCCGGTCTTTGGGCTTGGCATGCGCTCGGCCGAGTTCCGAGCGCATGATAGAGGCGCTCGTCAGGCCACCTTGTATCGTTTCGGATCCCACTTCTCGTCGCGAGCGATCATGGTGTTGAGGATGATGATCAGCTTGCGCATGCAGGCAACGAGTGCGACCTTTGGCGGCTTGCCTTTGGCAATCAGGCGTTCATAGAAGGCCTTGAACACCGGATTGTTCAGCGTCGCGGCGCCAACGCAGGGCATGTAGAGAGCATTTCGTACCCAGCGGCGTCCACCCTTGATGCAGCGTTCGCCACGACGTTTGCCGCTATCGTCGTCATAAGGAGCAACGCCCACTAACGCGGCGGCGATTTCGTCGCTCACCTGCCCTAGCTCCGGCACTCCTCCAAGCAGCGCCATTGCAGTCCCCTCTGCAAAGCCTGGTACGCTCTGGATGATTTCGGCGCGCCGGGCAAAATCCGGCGTTGCCTCGATCGTCGCAGCAATCGCGGTCTCGACCACCGCGATTTCCTCAGCCAGCTTCTTAAGAAGACGCGCACGAGCCTTCCGAACAAGGGCCGGCGCCTCATGCTCCTTCTGCATTTCCAGACGAGCTCTGACGTCAATCAAGCTCTGACGTCCCTTCACCAGTGCCTTCATCTCCTCTTGGGCGGGATCGTCGACCTGGCTGGGAGCCTCGCTAAATGTCTCGGCGAACCAGGCGATCATCTCCGCGTCGATCTTGTCATTTTTCGCAAGGCGTCCCGCCGATTCCGCGAAGTGACGAACCCGTTTGGGATCGACGATCCGCACTTCCAGACCTGCTTGGCGCAACGCCTTGGTCCAGACACGCTCGTAGCCACCGCTGGCCTCCATCACCGCCTTGCCGACCCGATGCTTGCGAAGCCATGCAATCAAACTCCGTCGCCCCGGCGCGGTCGCTGGACAAGTCTTCCGCTCCGTTACGGACCGAATGCACGCATCAATCTTATCCTTGGCGACATCGATGCCGACGACAACCAGATCGCTTTGTGTCATCATCCACTCCCTTCCTTGCCTGGTACGGGCTCGCAGCCCTTGCAACTGTTCGGGTTGAGGAAGACACCGGAGCTGTCCCTTGCTCTTTTGCAGGCTCTGTCGCCTTTGGGCGCAACGGGCTCAGTTCCGGCAACGGGCGGTTCTGATCCAACCGCCCGTTGCCACATTCTGACAGATTTCGAGGACACAAGGGCGCAGGGAAGGCCGGGTGCCGACAGGCACCCGCGGTCCGCTGCGCGAAAGCACACGCAGAGAAAACCGCACAGCAGCATACAGGTGGTGCCGATCACTCGACCTTCCCTGCGCGGTGGTCGGACGGCTTATGCCGTGCTCTCCCGGGAGCCGAACCTTCCTTCTGGCCTCCCTCGCCCTCGCGGAATTCACCGACACCCGCGCCGGTTGGCGCGATATGCCGCTTCCGCAAGAGCTTGACCGTGGCAACGACGGTCAGGACCACACGGTTTTGCCGTACGCACGGCCCGCCATTTCGCCGCAGTTTTCCCGAGCCCCGTCGACGAAGCCGGAAACTTACAGACGAGACGAACCTAGCAGCGTCGTTCGTCCGCGCGCGGTTTCGAGCTCACCGGGGACTACCCTCCCTGCCCGCACCTTTCGCGCCCGACACTGCCGCGTCCACCGCAAACCCGGCTCGCGAACAAGACGACGACGTGATCGCCCCTCAAGATGAGCCGGGATAAGGGGGATATACGACATTTCCGAATTTCGGTAAAGTGGAATATTTTTGCGCGAGCGAATTGACAACGGGCCGACACAGCATGATTGCGCAGCCCGGCATCAAAAAAGGGGCGGCGCAAAGCACCGCCCCTTTCGGACAACCCATTCCGGGCAGCGTGGAAAACAGCCGCTCAGTAGCCCGGATCGTAATAGAAGGGGCTACCGCCGCCGTAATAGCCGCCGCCACCGTAATAGCCGGGACCGCCGTAATAGGGCCGCGGGCCGTAATAATAGCGGTTCTCGTAATAGTCGCGGCGCCGCTGCTCGGCGATCACCCCGCCGATGATACCCGCGGCAGCGCCCATGAAGGCAAGGCCTGCGGCGTTCGGCCCGCGCCGGTAATAGCGACGCCGGGCGGCGCTGAAATCGGTGACGTCGGAGGAAGCCTGGCTTGCTGCTGCAGCCTTTGCCGCCACCGCCGACCCCTGGGATGCCGCAGCCGAGGGCGACACCGAGGCTGCGAGCAGCGCCACGCTTGCGAACGCGGCCAGGACCGCGCTGCGGCCGGCTGCGGATTTCATCGGTCCATCACTCATCTTGATCTTCCTCTGTTCTCGCCCAAGAATTAAATAAGCAAACAGTCCGTAACGCGCAAACCATTGAGATGGTTTCATGTTCGCGGCAATCTGCCACGCTTTGAACGATTGTAAACCGAACGGCCACGTCCCAGCTTGCACCAGCCAACCTGAGCGGATAATGAACAGCCGCGCCGTTTTCCGGCTGCCGTAAGCGTTTTACGTGAACCAACGCATCAACCGACGCCGTCGGGATCGATGCCATTTTAAGGGTTCAACGTGATCGACGCGTCCTTTCCCAAGAGAAACCAGATGATTGTGGTTCGCAAACTGCCGGCGCGCTATGCGCCGATCGTAATGCCGTTCGTGCTGTCCATCCTCATGACCGCCGTAGTCTCGGTCATTTCCACGCTCCGGAGCCTCGGCCCAACCCCGGCGTTCCTGGCGACCTGGCCTGGTGCCTGGGGGCTGTCGTGGCTCGTCGCCTTCCCGACGCTGCTCCTGGTGCTGCCGCTGGTCCGCCGGATTGTGGCCTGCCTCGTCGCGGCTCCGCCTCAACCGGGCCGGTAGACGGCCAGCGCGTTACGACAGCGCGCCCAGCACGCCCCTCGTCGCCTTGTCGATCTCCTCGACATAGCGGCGGCGGGCGAAGTTTTCGGTGAGGAAGCCGACCACCTTGCGGCTGTCGGTGGAATCCACCACCGCCAGCATCTCGGCCTCGGCTTCGTCGAACACCGCCATCGCCGACTTCACGTTCATTTCGGGGATCAAGACGATGTCGATCAGGCGGGCGAGCTCGATCACCTGGATGTCGTCGGCGATGGTATCGAGGTCGCTGGAGAACAGGTCGGGCAGCAGGACGAGGCCGACATATTCGTCGGCATTGTTGACGATGACGACGCCCGGCCGCGAGCCCAGCACGAATTCGCGGCGCACGGCCGCGATCGTGGTAGTCGAGGGCACCTTGCCGACGTCGGAGCGCATCAGGCGCTCGACGGTGAGGTTGCGCAGCCAGCCGACGTCGTTGGCGCTACGGATGGTCTCGCCGCGCAAATGCAGGCGCCAGGTCGAGAAGGAATGGCCGAACATGAAGCGGACGCAGATCGAGGTGACGATGCAGCCGGCCAGCACCACGGCGGTGACGTCGACGTTGCGCGTCATCTCGAGCACGAGGAACGACATGGTCAGGGGCCCGCCGACGATGGCGACGCCGAGCGTCGCCATGCCCGTCAGCATCGCGACCAGCGGATCGATCACGAAGTTCGGGCTGATCAGGAGCAGCACCGCCGCGAAGAACTTACCGATCAGGCTGCCGACGAACAGCGAAGCGAAGAACAGGCCGCCGCGGAAGCCCGAGGCGAGCGAGATCAGACACGCCGTCACCTTCAGGGCGATGATCAGCGCGATGGTGCCGATCGCCATCTCGTGAAACAGATCGAGCACCATGGCGCCGTGGCCGGCCGCCAGCACCTGCGGCGTGACGATGGCGAAGCCACCGACGATGAGGCCGCCGAACACCGGTCGCAGCCAGACCGGCAGCCAGGCGAACAGGCGCTCGAAGTTCGGCGAGGATCGCATCACGGCGATACCGACGCCGCTGGTGACGAGAGCGAGCCCGATCAGCGCCAGATATTGCTCGACGCCGACGGCGCTGACCTTGGGGATCTCCAGCGAGTACGGCGCACCGCCCAGCCATTGCGCGGTCAGCGCGCCCGCAAGCGAGGCGGCCAGGATCGGCGCCGCGCTGCCGACCGAATAGACGCCGACGATCAGCTCGCAGGCATAGAAGGCACCGGTGATCGGGGCGCCGAACGCCGCCGCAATCGCCGCGGCGGCTCCGCAACCGACCATCAGGCGAAGATCGTTGCGGCGCAGGTTGAAGAACTTGCCGAACAGCGAGGCGATGCCCGAGCCGATCTGGGTGTAGCCGGCCTCGAGCCCGACCGAAGCGCCGCAGCCGTTGGAAATCAGCGTCTGGCTCGACACCACCACGCTGTCGCGCATCGACAGATTGCCCCCGCGCAGCGCGTTCGCCTCGATCGGGTCGACCGCGCTCGAGATCTTCATCCGCCGCCGCGACCATTCCATGATGCCGAGCGCGAGCCCGCCGAGCGCAGGGGCGATCAGCGCGGCGAAGGGACTGACATAGGCGTTGGACGAGAGGCGCACGTCGATGGGGATGCCGTAGATCACCACATGTGCGATCTGCGCGATCTCGGCCATCAGCGTCACGATCGCCCCGGCGAGCGTGCCGATCACCAGCGACAGCGGGATCAGGTAGAACTCGTTGCTGCGCAAGAGGGCGCGCAGCCGAACCATGGTGCGGTTCGTTCCCTTGCGATCGACGAGATGCCTGATCCGCACGAACACTTTATGCCCTGCCCTAACCTTCGGACAGGCCGTAGCCGGCCATGCGCTGGCGGACCCGCTCGATCTCGTCGCTCGGAAGCAATGGCGGCTTCCCGATCTGGAGGCAGCCGTGATACTGCCGCGCCAGCGTCTCGACCTCGACGCCCAGCCACATCGCCTTGTCCAGCGTCTTGCCGATCGCGATCATGCCGTGGTGGTCGAGCAGGCAGGCGAGCCGGCCCTCCAGGGCCCGCACCGCATGGTCGGACAGCTCGACGGTTCCGAAGGTCGCATAGGGTGCGCAGCGGATGCTGTCGCCGCCAGCCGCCGCAATCATGTAGTGCACCGGCGGAATCTCCATGCCCATGATGGCGAGGATGGTGCAATAGGTCGGATGGGCGTGCACAACGGCGTTGACGTCGGGTCGCGACTTCAGGATGTCGCGATGAAAGCGCCATTCGCTCGACGGCTTCTGATCCGGCGCGTGGGTGCCGTCCATGGTCATGAAGACGATCTGCTCCGGCGTCATGGCTTCATAGGGCACGCTGGTCGGCGTGACCAGGAGCCCGTCCACATGCCGGACAGAGATGTTGCCGGAGGTGCCCTGGTTGATGCCGAGCGCGTTCATGCGCAGGCAGGCGTCGATGATGGCCTGTCTCTTGGCGAGCTCGTCCGCTGTCATCGACATCCCGATTTCCCGACGATCGACTTGTTAGAACGGAAGTACGTCAAAGCAACATGGCAGTGCAAGCGAAAGCGACCCGGATCCGGCGCCGGACTGGCGACGCTCCTGCCAAACCCCAAAATGGAAGGCAAAATCAATGGATTCACCTGATATCGCAGCCCTATGACAGGCTGGTCCGGACAGCCGCAATCCCGTTGATCACGAACTGAACGGAATAGGCCGCGAGCAGCATGCCGAGGACGCGCGAGATCACGGCATTGCCGGTGCGCCCCAGGGTGCGCGCGATCAGGTGGGCCGAGACGAAGCACAGCATGCAGATCAGGCAGACCGAGACGACGACCGCGATGATGATCGCGAGCTTCGTCCCGTAGCCAGCATCGCCCGACAGCAGCAGCGTGGTCGCGATCGCGCCGGGGCCGGCCATCATCGGGATGGCCAGGGGAAACACCGCAACGTCGGAGGCGTGCTCGGAGGTCGCCTTGTCGGCCTCGCGGGCCTCGCGATGCGGGCGATCGCCGAAGATCATCTGGTAGGATACGCCGAACAGCAGCAGCCCGCCGGCGATCTGGAAGGCAGGGATGCCGATCCCGAGCTGGCGCAGCAGCCAGTTTCCGACCAGCGCGATCACCACCAGGATCGAGGCCGCGATCAGCGGCGCGCGCAGCGCGATCGTGCGCTTGACCTTGTCGGGCATGCCGCCAGTGGCGGCGAGAAACGCCGGCGCGAGGCCGACCGGGTCAACCACCAGCAGCAGCGTCACGAAGGCGGATAAAGCGAAGTCGAGCATGGTCGGCGTGGTCCTTGGACGCAGGAACGATGGCGGCCGGGCTGACTTAGCCCAGCAAAGCGGCTTTGGAAATCACGGGAGATGACAATGGGCGACAGTGGAATTGGAATGCTCCTCGGTCACGCCTCGGCCCAGATGCTTTGGCTCTGGTTCATCGGGGCCTTCGTGCTCGGCGGAGTCCTGGTCTACGGCGTGATGAAGGCCGGCCACTTGCGCCGCGGCGAGCGGGCGCAGCTCGATCGCAACACCGAGGCACGGCAGCGCCAGGAAGACCCCCAGAAGCGTCCGACCTGAGCAGTCGCCGCGCGCGCCGGCGGCGTTTGGAACTTTCGTTGTTCAAGGAGCTTTGATGGCCTGAGGATTGAGGAAGGAAGTGCCTTCCCGTGTGACCTCATGAGGAGGACGTATGGCTAAACGAGCAAAGAAACGCACGACGAAGAAGACCGCGGTCCGCCGCCCGCGTCAGGCGCCGAAGATGCTGAGCGATCTGTTTCTGGAGACGCTGAAGGACATCTATTTCGCCGAGAACAAGATCATCAAGACCCTGCCGAAGATGGCCAAGGCCGCGCAATCGAAGGACCTGGCGGCGGCCTTCAACAAGCACCTGCGCGAGACCCAGGGCCAGGTCAGACGGCTCGACCAGATCTTCAAGATGCTGGGCAAGCCGGCGCGCGGCAAGCCCTGCGAGGCCATCAACGGCATCACCGACGAGGGCGCCGAGATCATGAAGGACTTCAAGGGCGCGCCGGCGCTCGACGCGGGACTGCTCGCGGCGGCTCAAGCTGTCGAGCACTACGAGATCTCCCGCTACGGCACCTTGCGCACCTGGGCCGAGGAGCTCGGCATGCAGGACGCGGCAAGGCTGCTTCAGGAGACGCTGGACGAGGAAGAGGCGACAGACCATACGCTGACCGAGCTCGCGACGTCCGTGATCAACCTCGAGGCGGAAGAAGAATACCGCGCCGCGGCCTGACCTCTGCGCGTTGACGATGACGAAACGCCGCGGCCATGCCGCGGCGTTGCTGTTTGGACCGGTAGCGCGAGGTTTGTTTTTGGATCGCACGACGGCGCATGGCACGCCAGCGCCAGCGCACTGGATTTCCCGGGAACCGGCACCATATGCAGGCTTTCCCACCCCCGAGCCCCAACATGCAACCCAAAAATCCCCTCGACTGGATGCTGTCCGAAGCCCTGGACCAGCTGACCCGCGCCGAACGGCTGCGGCAGCAGTTCGGCCGCCAGGAAGCCTGCTGGGAGCCGCCGATCGACGTGCTGGAAACCGAGCACGAGCTCCTGATCCTGGTCGCGCTTCCCGGCGTCAACCCGGACAATGTCGAGACGGTCATTCATGACGGCGTGCTCGTCATCTCGGGCCAGCGCACCCTCCCGCCGGAGCTCCGCAACGCCCGCATCCACCGGCTCGAGCTGCCGCAGGGGCGTTTCGAGCGCCGCATTGCCTTGCCCCTTGGCCGCTACGCCATCAGCCGCTTCGTCATGGACGGCTGCGTCGCTCTGCGCCTCGCCAAATCCTGAGGTCGATCATGGCCACCGAACAGATGAACAACGAACAGACCAATAACGACGTGAAGATCCCCGACGACGCACTGATCATCATCCCCGTGCGCGAGATGGTGCTGTTCCCCGGCGCCATCGCGCCGATCACGATCGGCCGGGCGAAGTCCATCGCCGCCGCGCAGCAGGCGCTGCGCGAGCAGCGGCCGGTCGGCATCGTCCTGCAGCGCAGCCCCGAGACCGAGGAGCCCGGACCGGACGACCTCTACCGGGTCGCGACCATCGCCAACATCGTGCGCTACATCACCGCGCCCGACGGCACCCATCACATCGTCTGCCAGGGCGTGCAGCGCGCGCGCATCCTCGACTTCCTGCCGGGGACGCCGTTCCCCGTTGCGCGCTTCCAGCAGATCCCGGAACCGACCACGACCTCGCCGGAGATCGAGGCGCGGGCGCTGAACCTGCAGCGCCAGGCCATCGAGGCGATCGAGCTGCTGCCGCAGGCCCCGCCCGAGCTGGTCACGATGTTCCAGGGCACCTCGGCGCCCGGCGCGCTGGCGGATCTGGCGACCTCGTTCATGGACATCAGGCCGCAGGACAAGCAGGAGGTCCTGGAGACCATCGACCTCGCCTTGCGCGTCGAGAAGGCGTCGAAGCACCTGGCCGAGCGGCTGGAGGTGCTGCGCATCAGTAACGAAATCGGCCAGAAGACCAAGGCCTCCTTCGACGAGCGGCAGCGCGAGGCGATCCTGCGCGAGCAGATGGCGACCATCCAGCGCCAGCTCGGCGAAGGCGACGGCAAGGCGGCCGAAGTCGCGGAGCTGACGGCTGCGATCGCCAAGGCCAACATGCCGCCGGAGGCGGACGCGCACGCCAGGAAGGAGCTGCGCCGCTACGAGCGCATGCCCGAGGCTGCCGGTGAAGCCGGCATGGTCCGCACTTATCTGGACTGGCTGATCGAGCTGCCCTGGGCCCTGCCCGCGGAGAAGCCGATCGACATCAAGGAGGCACGAGCCATCCTGGATGCCGACCATTTCGGCCTGGAGAAGATCAAGAGCCGGATCATCGAATATCTGGCGGTGCGCAAGCTGGCGCCGCAGGGCAAGGCCCCGATCCTGTGCTTCGTCGGTCCGCCCGGCGTCGGCAAGACCTCGCTGGGCCAATCCATCGCCCGCGCGATGGATCGCCCTTTCGTGCGCGTCAGCTTAGGGGGCGTGCACGACGAGGCCGAGATCCGCGGCCACCGCCGCACCTATATCGGTGCCCTGCCCGGCAACATCATCCAGGGCATCAAGAAGGCGGGCTCGCGCAACTGCGTCATGATGCTGGACGAGATCGACAAGATGGGCCGTGGCGTGCAGGGCGATCCGTCGGCCGCCATGCTGGAGGTCCTCGACCCCGAGCAGAACGGGACGTTCCGGGACAATTACCTGGGCGTGCCCTTCGACCTGTCGCGGGTGGTGTTCATCGCGACCGCCAACATGCTGGACCAGATCCCGGGTCCGCTGCTGGACCGCATGGAGCTGATCAGCCTCGCCGGCTACACCGAGGACGAGAAGCTGGAGATCGCGAAGCGCTATCTGGTGCGGCGGCAGCTCGAGGCCAACGGCCTTTCGGCCGAGCAGGCCGAGATCGAGCCGGAGGCCTTGAAGCTGGTCGTCAAGGGTTACACCCGCGAGGCCGGCGTGCGTAACCTCGAGCGCGAGATCGGCAAGCTGTTCCGCCACGCCGCGGTGCAGGTCGCCGAGGGCTCGGCTGCCAAGGTCGTGGTGACGGCGAAGGACATCGCCACCGTGCTGGGCCAGCCGCGCTTCGAGGGCGAGATCGCGCAGCGCACCAGCATTCCGGGCGTCGCCACCGGCCTTGCCTGGACGCCTGTCGGCGGCGACATCCTGTTCATCGAGGCCTCAAAGGTGCCCGGCAAGGGCGGGATGATCCTGACCGGCCAGCTCGGCGATGTCATGCGCGAGAGCGTGCAGGCTGCGATGACGCTGGTGAAGAGCAAGGCCGCGCAGCTCGGCATCGATCCGCAAGCGTTCGAGAAGAGCGACATCCACGTTCACGTGCCGGCGGGGGCGACCCCGAAGGACGGGCCGAGCGCGGGCGTCGCGATGTTCACGGCGCTGACGTCCCTGCTCACCAACCGCACGGTGCGCAGCGACACCGCGATGACCGGCGAGATCTCGCTGCGCGGCCTGGTGCTGCCGGTTGGCGGCATCAAGGAGAAGGTGGTGGCTGCGGCCGCCGCCGGCCTGAAGCGGGTGATGCTGCCGGCGCGCAACAAGCGGGACTACGACGACATCCCGAAGAGCGCGCGGGACAACCTCGAATTCATCTGGCTGGAGCGCGTCGACGAAGCCATCGCCGCGGCGCTCGAGCCCCAAGTCGATGCGAAGGTCGAAGCGGCGGAGTAAATGCGATGAAGAAACTGCTGGAAGAAGCGAAGCGGTCGCGGACAACGCAGCGGCTGCGCCAGCTGCTCGGTCGCACCATTGACCGGGTGCGCGATGCGCTGGCAGGACCCGAGCCGCGGCTTCAGCCTGTCCCGGTCCGGGTGAAGCGCCGCAAGGGTTGAGCCCTCCGTCTCAAGCCCTCGCGGCTGCCCCAAACAAAAGGCCCCCTCCAACCCGAGGGGGCCTTTGCGTTGTTAGCCCACGGCGTCCTTGGCCGCCTTGACCGGGCGGGCGCGGACGATCTTGCGGGCCGGCTTGGCCTTGAACATCATCTCTTCGCCCGTGAACGGATTGGTGCCCTTGCGAGCCTTGGTCGCGGGCTTCTTGATGACGACGAACTTGGCGAAGCCCGGCACCAGGAACAGGCCGTTCTTCTTGAGCTCCTTGTGACCGACGTCGGTCAGCGTCTCCATGACGTTCTTGACGTCGCGCTTGGAAAGCTCAGTGGCGGTCGCAATCTTTTCGATCAACTGCGATTTGGACATTTGGGTGGCCATCGTGTCTCCTCTGATTCGTGACGGCTGCATATTAGACCAACCGGCGAAGGCCTATAGCCTTCTGCACAGTTTTGTCGCGGTTTTACGGGCTTTTTTGCCCTCATCCGACAAAAAACCCTGCGTTTTAGCTGCTTCCAGAGCGGAAGAAGCCTCGAGCAGCGGATTTTGCCTTGTTTCAAAGGCCCGCACGACATCTTGCTAAAACTGATTCGCCGCTTTTCACAAGCGACGACCGGCCCTTTTGTGAAAGGCCGGTCGCGATTCACCCTGAAAAATAAGGTTCGGAGCGCATGTCGCGGTCTTTCTCCCCGTAAAAACAGGGAGAAAGCGACAGGCGATCGGCTAGACGCGCTCGATGATGATGGCCGGCGCCATGCCGCCGGCAGCGCACATGGTGACGAGGCCGCGCTTGAGGTCGCGCCGCTCGAGCTCGTCGAGCACGGTGCCGATCAGGATCGAGCCGGTGGCGCCGATGGGATGACCGAGCGCGATGGAGCCGCCGTTGACGTTGACCTTGGCGCGATCGAGCTTGAGGTCGCGGATATATTTTTCCGCCACCACCGCAAAGGCCTCGTTGATCTCGAACAGGTCGATGTCGTCGATACTCAGGCCCGCCTTCGCCAGCACCTTCTTCGTCGCCGGCACCGGCGCGTTCAGCATCAGGGTCGGCGAGTCCCCCATGTTAGCCATCGCCACCACGCGGGCGCGGGCTTTGAGGCCGTGCGCCCTCGCATAAGCGGGCGAGGCCAGCAGGATCGCAGCGGCGCCGTCGACGACGCCGGAGGAATTGCCGGCGTGGTGCACGAAGTCGATCTCGAGATCGGGATATTTCTGCAGGATCAGGCCGCGATAGGTCGTGCCCTTGTCGTCGAGCGCATAGTCGGCGATCGCCGGGAATGCCGGCTTCAGGCTGCTGAGCCCCTCCATCGTGGTCTGCGGCCGCGGATACTCCTCGTGGTCGAGCGCAAGGCTGCCGTCTTCGCGGTGAACAGGCACGAGGCTCTTCTTGAAGTACCCGTTCGCCATCGCATGCGCGGCCCGCTTCTGGCTCTCAAGCCCGAGCGCGTCGACATCGCTCCGCGTGATGCCCTCCATGGTCGCGATCGCGTCCGCGCAGACGCCCTGATGCGACTGCGGGTGCCTGGCGCGCAGATGAAGATTGCCGTTGTCCATCATCATCGGGCCCGAGCCGCGGCGCCCTTCCATCGACATCATCTCGCAGCCGCCGGCGATGACGAGATCTTCCGCGCCCGCCATGATCGAGGAGGCCGCCATGTTGACGCTGGTGATGCCGGAACCGCAGAAACGATCCAGCGTCACCGCGCTGGCGCGCACGTCATAGCCGGCATCGAGCGCCGACATTCGCCCGAGATCGCCGCCTTGGGTCGCGACCTGCGCGCTGCAACCCCAGACGATGTCGTCGACGTCGGCGGTATCGATTCCCGTGCGCTCGGCAAGCGCGCGCAGCACGGTGGCGCCGAGTTGCTGCGGGTGAATGCCCGAGAGCGCTCCCTTGCCGGCCTTGCCGACGCCGCGCGGGGTGCGGCAGGCATCGATGATCAGTGCGTCAGCCATGGGCGTCGTCCTCTTGTTGTGGGTTATTGAGGACGGTTCTGAATCAGGGAGAGAAGGGAGTCAATGTGGGACGCCGTCTTCGCCTCTCCCCGCGTGCGGGGAAAGGTCGGATTTTACGCGCAGCGGAAAATCCGGGTGAGGGGGAGCTTCAGCAAACTCAGTGGCAGATGGACTCGCGGAGAGTCCCCCTCACCCGGAATTTGATGTGGCACATTCCGGCTTCTCTCCGCACGCGGGGAGAGGCGAAGGCACCGAGACCTCAGTCACGCCCCCGCCGCGTTCCTCGCGATCACGTTACGGTAGAAGCTCGCACTGAGCTTCGGCGTGCGCACCTGCGTGTCGAAATTGACGTGGTACAGCCCGAAACGCTTGTTCAAGCCATACACCCACTCGAAATTGTCCATCAGGCTCCAGAGGAAATAGCCGCGCACCGGCACGCCCTCGGCGGTGGCGCGCTGAAGCTGGGCGAGGTAGTTACGCAGATACATGATGCGGTCGGTGTCGTAGATCTTGCCGTCCGGCGTCACGACGTCGTCGCCGGATGCACCGTTCTCGCTGATGTAGATCGCATCCGTCTTCCAGATCTTGGCTGCCAGCTTCGGCACCCAATAGAGCGTCTCGGGCCCGACGCGCAGCCAGTCCGAATTCATGTGCGGGAACGATTTCGGGATCGGCAGCGGCATGAAGCCCGCGCCCTGATCGGACGCCACCACGTAGTTCTGCGGCGCGTAGATATTGAGGCCGAGGAAGTCGACCGGCGAGGAGATGATCTTGAGCTCCGCCTCGATGAATTTCGGCGCGTTGGGCCCCGCGTATTTCAGGAAGGCGTCGGTGTAATGGCCCGTCATGATGACGTTGAGATAGCCTGCATTCATCTCGCGCAGCGCGATCTCGGCGGCCCGCACGTTCTCCGGCGTGTCGATTGCCGGCAGGCAGGCATCGACGTTTTCGGCCGGGCCCACTCTGGTGCCGCGCCTGCCATGGGCCCGCACCGCCTGCACCGCGAGCCCATGCGCCAACGCGCTGTTGTGCCTGATCTGGTTGACCTCGGCCTGCGGCAGCGTCAGCCCGGGCGCGTCGATGCCGATGCCGTAGCCGAAATAGACGAAGCGACCGCTCTCGTTCAGCGTGAACACGTTCCTGACGCGATCGGTCAGATGCTCGGCGACATAGGCGGCATAGTCGCCGAAGATCTTGCAGGTCTCGGTCGAGCGCCAGCCGCCGAAGCGATCCTGAAGCGATTGCGGCAGGTCCCAATGATAGAGCGTCAGCCACGGCTCGATGCCATGCTTCAGGAGCTCGTCGATCAGACGGTTGTAGAAGTCGAGCCCTTTCGGGTTGGGCTTGCCGTCGCCGTCTGGAAACACCCGCGGCCAGGCCACCGAGAAACGATAGGCCTTGCAGCCGAGCGCCTTGATGAGCGCGATGTCGTCCTTGTAGCGGTGATAATGCTCGTTGGCGCGGTCACCGGTGGTGCCGTCCTCGATCTTGCCGGGGATGCGCACGAACTTGTCCCAGATCGAGGCCCCTCGCCCGTCCTCGTTGACCGCACCCTCGACCTGATAGGACGAGGTCGCCGTGCCCCAGAGAAAGCCGGCCGGAAAGCCGTTCGTATAGCGCGACGACGCGGCCGGCCTGGCCTCTGCGACATCCCGCGGACTTGCCAGACCGGCAGCAGACAGCCCCGCGAGTTTCGCAAATCGGCGACGCGAAACCTTGTCCGACATTGATGCAGCTCCACTTCCGACCTCTTGCGGGCGCACAATGGCGAGTTCAGGGCGGTTTGAGAAGCGGGCGGGCCGAGGGCTGAGCGTGCAGAATTGCCGGACGTGGCAAATTGCCCTCGCCTCTGAGTGATCGCTTCGGCCCTTCCCTAGGGCGCGCGGCGGATCTTGTAGAGAACGAAGCGCCCGGACCTGTCCAATTCCTGCAGCAGGCCTGGCAGCGGGTTCGCGATGGCAGGGCCGACCAGATAGAGATAGTCGTAATCCCGATACCAGGTGCGGACGGCGGCGATGTCTTCGGGCTCGGCCGTTCTTCCTGCGGCGACGGCACGGAGCAGGCGTATCGGTACGGGCCCCCCATTGGGGACGCCGAGGCGGCGAACTTCGCGGCGCACCTGAATCGGCTGCTTGCCGGTCTCGGTGAACAGGTTCGACACAAAGGCTTTCGCGTAGTGCACGGCGAGCGTCGGCGCGTAGTACACCGGGAACTGGGTAAGATCCTGGAACGGTGGATCCTCACTCTCTGCGCTGGTCCCGATCAAGATCTTCGAACCACGATCGATATGCTGAAAGGACTCGATGACGGCCGAATATTCCGGACGGTAAGAGAGCCAGACATTGAGTACCAGGCCGAGATTTGCGAGCGTGATGCCACCGACAATGGCAAGCGCGGCCATCGTCCATCGTCGACTTGGCAGCGACAGCGAGCAGAAGGCTGGAAGGATCAAGGCGACTGCAGGCAGAACCCGTATATCCGCAAACGCCGTGTCGAACAGCCGCGGCGGAATCGCAAGATAGAGCAGCACGAAGCCCGTTGCGATCCAGAGCCCGGCAGGCGCCAGCGTCAGCATGCTGCATCTGGCGGCGACGTATAATGCTGCCATAAGCGCGATCGCACTCGCCCCCGAGACGGCCATGCTGTAGCCATTCATGATGAAGAACGGCCAGAGCAGCTTGTGGTCAAGGCTCCAAAAGGTACCCTCGCTCCCGACGGTTCCGGCGCTCAACCGCATGATGACCAACGACGCAACGGCCGGTGTTGCGAGCGTCACGAACCGAAGTGCGACGTCTCGCGCAGGACATTTTCGGTCGAAGGCGCGCCACAGCTCATGGAATCCGAGCGTCGCGCCATAGACCCCCAAGGCGAAGAGATGCGCCGCAAGCAGCAGCACGACGAAAGCTGCGTTGACAACGAAACGCACGGGCGCGCGTTGACCGCCAACGGCCAGATAGGCGGCGATGCCGCAAAGGGCGATGCCGAGGCCGCATTCGAAATTGATGAACCCCCAGGAGAATGGAAGGCAGTAGAGCAACATGAGCGCCGCAAAGCCGGCGAGATGAACGCGCCGCTTCACGACCCATTCGAGTGCAAGCGCGCCGCCGACGACGAGGATCTGGCTGACGAGAAGAAACAGCCGGGTGGCGGTCTCAGCACCGAACAGCCGCGCCATCCGTGGGACCACCAGATCCATCGCCAGGTTGGGATAGAGAGCCCACGCCGCCTGGTAATATGGATTGGCATCGGCGGCGCCCATCTCGCTCAGAAGATACATGCGGGCGAGATGATTGACGTAATCCCCCATCGCCGGAATGGGAGCAAGCAGCGTCGGGAGAAGCGAGGCGACGGCGAGCAGGGCGAACACGACGGTCGCGACCGATCGATCCGAGCGAGCGCCGCGCGCGACGAAGTCTTCTGCGGTCAGGGGAACCGGTACATTCACGCAAATGCTCCGGGTAATTGAACCCGGCAGGGTTGTTGTTATCCTTCAGGACTATTTTCAATAGAGTCCTCTAACGCGGCGTTAATCGGTTGTGCAGCCGAGCGAGATCTACCCGAAGAAGAGCATCGGGGCTGATGGCAATTCGAACTCGGAGTTCCAGGGGCGAACACAAGGCACTTCCGTGCGAGGGTTCGCCGCAAGCGCTAGAATGCATGTCGGCGCTCGAAACCTGCCTGGTCCCTGCATCTGCGCATGAGACCGACCATGGTCTTGCCGGGCTCAACGCGAGCAAGGCGGTGAGCGCGAGGCGGCAGCGGAGCGGGGGAGCTCACGGGTCGCGGGCGGGGTTCGTCGCCGGCTGGACGTCAGTTCAAGACGATCCTGCGCCTGGCGCCATTCCCCCGGTCAGCGCGAGCGCTTCGGCAACTTCGGCAGCTTGCCGGGGGTGAACGGCGGACGCGGCTCGACGCGTGCCGGCGATTGCTGCTCGGCGAGAATGAGCGTTCCCTGGAGAATCATTCCCGGCACTTGTTGTGCCGTCGCGGTGTAGGTCGCGATCTTGCCGGGGCAGTTGCCCTCGATGTCCAGGGTGAGCTCGTCTTCCACGCCGAACACCGTTGCGCGTCCGTCGGTATGGCGCTTCGTCGACACCGTGGCGGTGAAGCGATCGCCATCGACCTGACACGAGCCGTGATAGGTCATCAGGCTGTCACGGCCCCAGATCTGTCCGTCTGCGACGTGGACGATGCCGGTCCCCTGATCGAGCGGCGTCTGGTACCACGCCGCATATGTCCCGTCCTTCAACATGGGAGCAGTCTCCCCTGGCATTCCCGCGCGATCATCCGCACGATTAGCGCTAACAAAGCGTTAATCGCGCAGCCCGTGCCAATGCGGACTATCCTTGCGCAGTTCGGCTTCAAGTTCCTCGACGATGCTGTGAAGCAAACCTGCGGCGAGCGGATCCGTCACTTCCCGCTCCAAATGCCGATAACGCGCGAGCTGGCATTCCTGCTCTCTCAATTGGCGCTCTGTCATCAGATGAACCCTCCGACAAACTGACGCAGAGAGCGGCGGGCAGTTTCGTTAAACTTTTCAGATCATTTGCGATGGTTGCTGGTTGGTAAACTTTCGAGGAGCGTCACCCGCCTCCCCTCTAGGCGGACAGGCGCAGCCAGATATCCTTGCTTGCCAGCGTGCCATTCGGCGTGGCGATCTCCATGTCGATGACGTGCAGGGAGCCAGGCTCGTCTCCGTAGACGTATTTGAGGTGCCACATCAGGCCGAGATCGGGCGAAATGACGAAGTCGTCGAGCCCGTCGGTGATGGCCCTGATGGCATCGCGGTGCGCCAGGGGGCCGGAAGACATCGCATCGATCAGGTTGGCGAGGCTCATGCCCTCGATGAGCATGAGGCGCGCGACCTCGTCGCCATAAACATGTCGGAGCGCGGCAACGATTGCGGCGACGGCATCCGGATTTTTCAACGACACGGCAAAGCGAGCCTCCGGCGGCATGATGCCGGAAGCGGGATATTCTACGCAAGCGATCCGCCGGGGTGTTGCGGAACCCTCCGCCCCGGCATCAGGAGCTGCGCCTCGACAGCTAGAACGTCACCCGCATCCCCGCATAGAACGCACGGGGCCTTGCCGGGCTCAGCGAGCGCGGATCGGTGAAGTCGTTGCCGCCATTGGTGAAGTTGGGCAAGGCCTCGCGGTCGAAGAACTGGCCATAGGTTGCGTAGCGCTTGTCGAAGATGTTGTCGACGCGGCCATAGAGCTGGATGTTCTTCGCCACCTGATAGGAGGTATGGAGGTTGAAGACGGTGTAGGACGGCAGCTTCGCGTATTGGTTCGACTCGTCGCCGACCAGGTACTGGCTGGAGACGAACAGCGCGTTGCCGCCAACCTTCCAGACGTCGGTCACGGCATAGTCGATACCGACCTTGACACGATGGCGGGGGATTGCGGGGAGCTGGTTGCCGGGAGAAACGTGAATTGTGTCGGTCGCCGGGTCGGCAAAGGGGCTTTCCGAGCCGAGCTCGAGCGGGTCAAGGTAGCGCGCATCGACAAAGGCGTAGCTCGCCTGGAACTGGAGTGTCGGCGACTTGATGTTGACCTCGGCTTCGAGGCCCTGCCGGCGCGTCCGCCCGACATTGGAGAAATAGCCGAAGCCGGTCCGGCCGACCACGGGCACCGCGACGATGTCGTCGTAATTAGTGGCGCGGAAGCCGCCGATCTTCCAGCCGAGCGTGCCGATGTTCAACTCCTTGGTGCCGCGGAAGCCCGCCTCCATGGTCTTCGACACCACTTGTTTGAGCGGCGGGTCGGAGACCAGAAACGCCGCGATCAGGCAGGGCCTGGCGGGATCGGAGCAGCCTAGCTCGAGCGGCGTCGGCACCCGGTTGGCCTCGGAATAGCCGGCATAGGCGGTCAACCCCGGCGTGATCTTGTAGGTGCCGCCGATCACCGGATTGAAGCGCGTGAAGGTGTGATCGCCATTGAGATCGGTCCCGAGCTGATCCTCCAGCGTGATACGCGCCACGTTGAAGCGGCCGCCGCCGGTGACGGCGAACGCATCCGTGACGTTGAACGTGTCCATCGCATAGAGGCCGTTATACTGGTTGACGGTCCGCAGCGAGACGGGGCCTGCAACGGGATCGGCCACGGGCGTCGCGCCGAGAAAGACACCGCTGCCGCTGACGACGTAGTTTTCTCCCATCGAGCCGATCTCGGCGGTCGCATTGTAGCGCGTGACGCTGGCGTCGTAGCTCGAGCCCACCACGAAGCGGTTTTCATGCCCGAACAGCTGGTCGGTGTTGGTGGCCTGGCCCGACACGCCGAAGGTGGTCGAACGGATCGTGCTGCGGTCGATCTCGCCGAGGATGGTGCCCGGCGCAAAGGGATTGGCGAGCTGCACGCCACCCGCGCCGTTGGCGGGCGTGGCGTCGTCGCCGAAACACAGCAGCGCCGGATCGATGGCACACTCCTGCGCGTCGGTCGGATTGCCGTCGACGAGCTTCTGCTCGTACCTGCGCACATGGGCGGTGCCTTCGAGCGTCCAGGTCGGCGTCGCATCGGCCTTGCCGGTCAGGTTCAGATAGCCGACGCGGTTCGACGTGGTCTGCGGTGTGGTGTAGGTCGCGCCCCAATATTTGTCGAGCAGCTCGGCCGGGACCGTGGCGCTGGCGCCGAAATCGTTCTTGGCGACACCCATATTGGCGTGGAATTCGCTATCGCCGGCCTTGTAGCCGACATCGCCATAGAAGCGCCGCACGGTCGATTGCGAGAAGTTGCGGAAACCGTTGTCGCGCAGGCCTTCGAGCGCGGCGTAGACGCCAAAATTCTTGTCGACCTGCTTGCCCCATTGCGCCGAGCCCTGGACGCGGCCGAACGAGCCGCCCATCACGTCGATCTCGGCGCCCTGATAGGTGAAGCCGTCCTTCATTTGCAGGTTGATGGCGCCGCCGAGCGCGTTGAGGCCGAAGGCGGGATTGTTAGTCACCAGCGTCACCGATCTGATCGCGGCGGTCGGGATCAGGTCCCAGTTGACCGCGTCCGAGAAGGCTTCGTTGATGCGGACGCCGTTCTGATACACCGCAAGGCCCTGCGGCGTGCCCGTCACGGGCGAAGCCACGAAGCCGCGGAATTCGACATCCGGCTGGAACGGATTGCCGGTGACTTCGGTGATGTTGACGCCGGCGATGTTGTCGCGCAGGGCGTCGGTGACGTTCAGCGAGCCGGTGCGCTTGATCTGATTGGCATCGACGGCGTTGATCGACGAGGCGACCTTGTCGACATCGAGACCCCGTCCGGTGCCGGGCGCAGTCGGGTAGACATAAAGCCGTGTCTTCGGTGCGGCGGACGACGCGGCCCCGATACGCGCGACCGGCCGCGTCGGCGCGGTACGCCTCGCCACCGACTGCGGCGCTGCCACTTCGACGGGCGGCAGATTCTGGACGTTGGTCTCCTCGTCTTGCGCGGCCCCGGCAGGACTCACGAAGACCACGCCTGACACCAGGCCTGATGACACCGAGGCCATCAACAGACCACGCCTGAACGAAAGAACCCTGCCCATCCCCGCCTTCCCATCCGTGACCACCGGCTGTTTTGATCTTCGCCGATTGGTTGAGGCGAGTGTATTCGGCCGCGATCGGTGCGCCAGCCACAAAAGGTCGGGCAATATCCGCTCCCGTTTTCCCGATCAAATCAGGAATTTTTCCCGATCATTTCGGGTGCGATCAGGCCGCGGCCATCGGAACCAGCGCTTCGACGGTCAAGCCGCCGGCTCCGGAGACGACGTTGAGCGTGCCGCCCAGCGCCAGAATTCGCTCACGCATGCCGACAAGGCCGAAGCCGAGCTTCTGATCCGGCTCCATGCCGCGGCCATTGTCGCTGACCCGCACGCGGGCGCAGAAGCGGCCGTCATGAGCCATCTGCTCCGCCGGCTCGATCACGACATTGACGGAGGTCGCGCCGGCGTGGCGGAACACATTGGTGAGCGCCTCCTGCACGATGCGGTAGATCGTCAGATCGGCGGTCTCGCCGGTGACCCCAAGCGACGGCGAGATCACGGTCTCGATCGCAACGTCTGGATGGGATTCCCGCCACAGCCGCGACAGCGATTCCAGCGCCTGACGCAGGCCGAGCTCGGCGAGGCCGACGGGGCGCAGACGCTCCAGCACGCGGCGGTTGAACTGCTGCAGCGCGTTGATCTGCTCCAGCATGGCGTTGCCATGTTTGCGCACGGCCTCGGCGCTCGGAACGCGTCCGTCCGCCTGCTTCGCCAATGCGGCGGCGTGCGCGCGCAGCGAGAACAGATATGGCCCGAATTCGTCATGAAGCTCGCGCGCAATCTCCTTGCGCTCGATGTCCTGGAGCGACACCGCACGTTCGGCAAGCTTCCGCTTGTCCTCGACGGCCTCGCCCAGGGTCGCTGCAAGATGGTTGAGCTTGGTGCAGATCACGGCGAGCTCGGGTGCGCCGCCCGGTGCGACGCGGGCGTCGTAATGCCCGCCCTCGAGCCTCCCCATGGCCTCCGCCAGAGATTGCAGCGGGGCCAGCGCCCGGCCAACCACATTCATCATCAGGAAAAACAGCGCCAGCGCGATCATCGAGCCGACCTCGAGCTGGGTCACGATGCCGTCCCAGATCTCGGCGATCTCGTCGTCCGGATGCGAAGTGATCAGGAGCGAGCCGGGCTTGCCGTGGATCGACACCGGAACGCTCACCGCGGTCTGCTCGGGATGAACAAGGCTGACGAACCAGGCTGGCGGCCCGTGCGTGTCAGCCTCGGTGTCGAGCCGGGGCGGCGTCTGAGGATTGCCGCCGGTATCCCGGAGCGTGATGCTGACATGGCGCAGACGGCTGAGGTCGCGCGCGATCTGGTTCAATTTGGCATCCGGATCGGGGGCCTCGCTGAGATCGGCCACGATCATCTCGATGAATTCGCGCGCGAGGCGGATCACGCTCTGGTCCTCGGCCTGCACGCGGGGCCCCGCCTCCGCGACCTGGCGGCCGATATTGACGGCGAGCCCCAGCGCCAGCAGCAGCGCCAGCAGCAGGTTGATGCGCCCGCGCAAGGATAGATTTTGCCACATGGGTGTCGCTCGTGCCTCGCGAAGCTTTGCCGGCCACTGTCCGATGGCGTTGACAGGGGCGAAGCGGCGGATATCTAATCGGAAGCGTACAGCAATCCCGGCCGGGCGCGAAACAGGTCGGCGCTGTCACAAGGAAACGCCTATGCGCATTCTGATCGTCGACGATCATCCCATTGTCGCCTCCGGCTGCCGTGCCGTGCTGGCCGACGAGGGCGAGATCGAGATTTTGGAGGCCGCCGACGCCGAGGATGGCGAGTGCATCTTCATCGTCGAGCGTCCGGACCTCTGCATCATCGACATCAATCTGCCGACCGTCTCCGGCTTCGAGCTCGCACGCCGTATCCTCGAGCGTGCGCCCGAGGCCCGCATCATCATGTTCAGCATGAACGACGACCCCGCCTTCGCCGCGCGGGCGATCGAGTGCGGCGCCAAGGGCTACGTCTCGAAGACCGGCGACCCCGACGACCTCGTCGAGGCGATCCGCGCCGTCGGCGGCGGCGGCACATACTTGCCAAGCGCGATCGCGCGCAGCATCGCCTTCGCGGGACCGACGCTGGCGCAAAGCCCGCTGTCCAAGCTGAACGCGCGGGAGATGGAGATCCTGCGGCTGCTCAGCGCCGGAAAGAGCCTGTCAGAGATCGCCTGGCTGGTGCAATCGTCGTACAAGACGGTCGCCAACACCTCGTCCATCATGCGCCAGAAGCTCGGGGTGAAGACCTCGGTCGAGCTGGTGCGGCTGGCGATCGACAGCGGTGTCGCCTGACGACGCCGCAAATTTCGGTCACATAAGCGTTGCAATCTTGATGTGGTGAGATGCCAGGGAGCTCCAAGGCATGACGATACAGACTGTTTCGACCAATAAATCCTATGGCGGCGTGCAGGGCGTCTATCGCCATGCCAGCCAGGCGACCGGAACCGACATGGTGTTCTCGGTCTATGTTCCCCCGCATGCCGACGGCGCCAAGCTGCCCGTGGTCTGGTATCTCTCCGGCCTCACCTGCACCCATGCCAACGTCACCGAGAAGGGCGAATTCCGAAAGGCCTGCGCCGAGCTCGGGCTGATCTTCGTCGCGCCCGACACCTCGCCGCGCGGGCCCGACGTGCCGGGCGATGCCAACAATGCCTATGATTTCGGCCTCGGGGCCGGCTTCTATGTCGATGCCACGCAGGAGCCGTTTGCACGCAATTATCGCATGTGGAGCTATGTCACCGACGAACTGCCCAAGCTCGTGGCGGGAAATTTTCCCGTCGACGCCAAACGACAGTCGATCATGGGCCATTCGATGGGCGGCCATGGCGCGCTGACGGTGGCGCTGCGCAACCCGCACCGCTTTCGCGCGGCGAGCGCGTTCGCGCCGATCGTGGCGCCTTCGCTGGTGCCCTGGGGCACCAAGGCGCTGACCGGCTATCTCGGACCGAACAAGGACGCCTGGCGCGGCCACGACACGGTGGCACTGATCGAGGACGGCGCGAAGTTTTCCAGCTTCCTGGTCGACGTCGGTGAGGCCGACAATTTCCTCAAGGAGCAGTTGAAGCCCGAACTGCTCGAAGCCGCCTGCAGCAAGGCAGGCATCCCGCTGACGCTCCGGCGTCAGGCGGGCTACGACCACAGTTACTACTTCATCTCCACCTTCATGGGCGACCACCTGCACTGGCATGCGGAGAAGCTGAAGGGGTGATTGCTTGCTTACCCTCCCCTGGAGGGCCCGCAGGGGGAGGGTCGCTACGCATCGAGCGAAGCGAAATGCGTGGCGGGGTGGGGTGATCTCTCCACACGGGCAGCGTCTCAATGGAGAGACTGTCACCCCACCCCGCTCGCGCTTCGCGCGATCGACCCTCCGCCTCCAGGGGAGGGTAGAGAGCCCTACTCCCGCTTGCCGTAATTCGGCGCCAGCAGGCGGTTGCGGATCAGATAGCTCATCGTGCGCGTCCAGGCTTCATCGGTGTTGCCGCGCATGTCGGCGCTGGCGGCCGTGATCATCGCGCCGGTCTTCACGTCGCGCAGATAGATGTTGAGGTTGATGATCAGGTTCGAGACCTTCTGCACCATGCCGGTGATCTCCAGCTCGGCGCCGAGCTGCTCGGCGAGCTTGAGATCGCACCCCCCGCAGGCCTGCAAATTAGCGTGACGGGCCGCGTCCCTGACCGGCGCGATGTCGAGCACCTGGAACTTGCCGGACTGCATCAGTTCCTTACGCAACTGCTCGCTGATGAGCAGAAGCCGCGCCTCTTCAGGCCGGGAGCCGTAGAACTCGCCCGGCAGGCTGGTATCGATCAGCTCGAAATCGAACACGGCGAGCTTCGGCGGATCGGCGCGCGCGACCGACGGCGTCAACAGCAAAGCGGCAATCACCATCAATGCTCGCATGATCGTGATTCCGCCTCTCGCGCGCGCGGGGACGAAATGCGGGGTTGCATGCCCTGACAAATTGGTCATGCTTGAAGCAGAGACAATTCTCCACCTGCGGTCAAGCCGGGGGGATCGTTCGGAGGAAACATGATCCGATGGTTGGCCGGTCTGATCGGCTTTGGTCTTGCCGCGACGAGCGCGCTTGCGGCGGAGCCTGTCCTGATCGGCATCGGCTATCTCGGTGTCGCCGGGCCCCGATCGACGCTGTCGCTGGTCGAGCAACCGGCCGAGAATGACGGCGTCGCCGGCGCCCGCCTCGCCATCGAGGACAACAACACCACCGGAAAATTCCTGGGCCAGCGTTTCACGCTGGAGGAGCGCCGCATCAAGGAGGGCGAGGACCCGGTCCAGGCCGCGACGGCTCTTGCCGACAAGAACGGCTTCATCATCGCTGACCTGCCCGCCGATGCGCTGCTGAAAGTCTCGGACGCCCTGCGCGAGCGCGGCACGCTGCTGTTCAATGCGGGGGCGATCGACGAACGGCTGCGCGAGGCCGACTGCCGCGCCAACGTCATCCACACCGCACCGGCGCGGGCGATGCTGGCCGATGCGCTCGGGCAATATCTGGTCTGGAAGAAATGGTCGCGCTGGCTGCTCGTGGTCGGCTCGCATGACGAGGACAAGCTGTTTGCGGATGCGCTCCGGCGCACCGCCGCGCGGTTCGGCGCCAAGATCGTGCAGGAGAAGACTTTCGAGGACAAGGGCGGCGCGCGCCGTACCGATAGCGGCGTGACGCTGATCCAGCGTCAGATGCCGGTGTTCACGCAAGGCGCGCCGGCTTACGACGTGCTGGTCGCCGCCGACGAGAGCGAGGTGTTCGGCGCCTACCTGCCCTATCGCACCTGGGATCCCCGGCCCGTCGCGGGCTCGGCCGGACTGGTGCCGCGCAGCTGGGACCCGGCGCAGGACCAATGGGGCGCGATCCAGATGCAGAACCGCTTCATGAAACTCAATTCACGGCGCATGACCGCGCTCGACATGCAGGCATGGACCGCCGCGCGCATGATCGGCGAAGCCACCTCGCGCACCAATTCCGGCGACGTCAAGAAGGTGACGGACTACATCAAGGGCCCGGACTTTTCGATCGCCGCTTTCAAGGGCACGCGACTGACCCTGCGCGACTGGAACCTCCAGCTCCGCCAGCCGATCCTCCTGGTCGACGGCCGCATGGTGGTGTCGGTGTCGCCACAGGAAGGGTTTCTGCATCAGGTCTCCGAGCTCGACACGCTCGGCTATGATCGTCCGGAGAGCAAATGCAAGCTGAAGTGAGGATTCAGATGTCGCGCATGTGGCGTATTGGCCTTCTCTCCGGACTGGCGCTGGCGGCGGCGCCCGCGCATGCCTTCATCGCCTATGTCTCGAACGAGAAGAGCAACACGGTCTCGGTGATCGACACCGAGACCTGGACCGTGACCAAGACGATCAAGGTCGGCCAGCGCCCGCGCGGCATCGACTTCACGCGCGACGGCAAGTTCGTGATGGTCGCGGTCGGCGATGACGACACCATCCAGATGATCGACGCCAAGACGCAAGCCGTGGTGGACAGCCTGCCCTCGGGCCCCGACCCCGAGCTGTTCGCCCAGGATGCGGCGGGAAAAATTCTCTATGTCGCCAACGAGAACGACAATACGGTCACCGTGATCGACCTGGAGAAGCGGGCCCGGCTCGGCGACATCCAGGTCGGCGTCGAGCCCGAGGGCATGACCATCAGCCCCGACGGCAAGACCCTGATCAACACGTCGGAAACGACCAACATGGCGCATTTCATCGACACGTCGTCGCGCCAGATCGTCGCCAACGTGCTGGTCGACGCCCGGCCGCGCTTCGCCGAGTTCAAGCACGATTCGTCGGAAGTGTGGGTCTCCTCGGAGATCGGCGGCACCGTCTCGATCGTCGATCCCAAAAAGCACGAAGTCATCGGCAAGGTCACGTTCGAGATTCCGGGCCTGCGGAAAGAGGCGATCCAGCCAGTCGGCATCGGCATGACCAAGGACGACAAGACCGCCTTCGTCGCGCTCGGGCCGGCCAACCGCATTGCCGTGGTCGATGTCGCCTCGCGCAAGGTGACGAAATATCTGCTGGTCGGGCAGCGGGTGTGGCACATGGCGTTCACGCCCGATGAAAAATATCTGCTCACCACCAACGGGGTCTCGAACGACGTCTCGGTCATCGACGTCGCCGCACAGAAGGTGATCAAGACCATTCAGGTGGGCGAATTGCCCTGGGGCATCGCGATCGCGCCATGACCAGTCCTGCTCCGATCTCCGACCCGCGCGAGGTGCCGAGACTCGATCCGGCCGCGGTGCCGGCGCTGTCGATCGACGGCGTCAGTCATGCCTACGGGCCGCGCCGGGCGTTGATCGACGTCTCCTTCAACGTGCAGCCGGCAAGCTTCACGGCCCTGCTCGGTCTCAACGGCGCCGGCAAGAGCACGCTGTTCTCGCTCATCACGCGCCTGTTCGGAATCCAGTCCGGCGGTGTCTCGATCTTCGGCCATGACATCAGCAAAAGCCCCGGCGAGGCGCTGCGGCTGCTCGGTGTCGTGTTCCAGCCGCGCACGCTCGATCTCGATTTGTCGCTGACGCAGAACCTGCTGTATCACGCCGCTCTGCACGGCATCAGCCGCCGTGAGGCCGCTACGCGCAGCGCCGAGCTGCTCAACCGTATCGGGCTTTCCGACCGCGCCGGCAGCAAGGTGCGCGATCTCTCCGGCGGGCAGATGCGGCGGCTGGAGATCGCCCGCGCGCTGCTGCACCGGCCGCGTCTGCTGTTGCTCGACGAGCCGACCGTCGGCCTCGACGTCAAGGCGCGCGCCGACATCATCAGCCAGGTCCGCCAGCTCGTGACCGAGCAAGGCATCGGCGTGCTCTGGGCCACGCATCTGTTCGACGAGATCATGCCCAGCGACGACCTCGTGGTGCTGCATCAGGGCAAGGTGCTGGCGCAGGGACCGATGAGCCGCGTCGTCACCGAGGCCGGCGCGCAGGACGTCAACACCGCCTTCATGCGCCTGACCGGCGCGCAAACCATGCCGGGAGGCGGCGCATGAGCAGCATCACCACGCGCGACACCCCGCGCGGCTTCTCGTTTGCCGAATACATGACCTGCCTCGCCGGCATCGTCTGGCGCGAGGGATTGCGCTTCCTGCATCAGCGCGAGCGGTTCGTCTCGGCGCTGGTGCGGCCGCTGGTCTGGCTGTTCATCTTCGCCGCCGGCTTCCGCCAGGTGCTCGGCATCTCCATCATCCCACCTTACGAGACCTACATTCTCTACGAGGTCTATATCGCGCCCGGGCTGATGGCGATGATCCAGCTGTTCAACGGCATGCAATCCTCGCTCTCGATGGTCTACGACCGCGAGATGGGCAACATGCGCACGCTGCTGGTGAGCCCGCTGCCGCGCGGCTTCCTGCTGTTCTGCAAGCTGCTGGCGGGCACCGCGGTATCGCTGCTCCAGGTCTATGCATTCCTCCTGATCGCCTGGTTCTGGGACATCACCCCGCCGTCCCAGGGCTATCTCACCGTGCTGCCGGCCTTGATCCTCTCCGGGCTGATGCTGGGCTCGCTCGGCATGTTGATCTCCTCCGGCATCAAGCAGCTGGAAAACTTCGCCGGCGTGATGAATTTCGTCATCTTCCCGATGTTCTTCGCCTCCTCCGCGCTCTATCCGCTCTGGCGGGTACAGGAGGGCAGCCCTTATCTGTATTATCTCTGCGAGGCCAATCCGTTCACCCACGCGGTCGAGCTGATCCGCTTTGCATTGTACGGGCAAATCAACTGGATCTCGCTGGCGGTGGTAGCAAGCTGCACAATCGTCTTCATGATCGGCGCGATTTGGGCCTATGATCCCTCGCGTGGGCTGGCGCGACGGGGGCCGGCAGGAGGCGAAGGATGAAGGTTCTGGCGATGGCTGTACTCGTGCTCGCGCTGTCGGGCACGGCCGCCCGCGCGGCCGATCCGCGCTATCCCAACTGGCCCTGCACGCAAGCCAAGGTGCCGGAGATCTCGCTCGCCGCAGTGTGGGCTGGTCCCGCGCTCGACGACGCCGAGACCAAATGGAAGGACGACACCAAAGTCACCGCGCTGGTCGCAAAATTGTCGGCGCGCAAGACGTCGATGGACGAGGCCGAAAAGTCGGTGAAAGACTTCCTGGCCGCCTCCTCCACCGACAAGACCACCAACGCAAAGCTGCTGTTCGCCGGTCTGTTCGACACGCTCAACGCCCAGCGTTCGCAGGTCATGAACGGGCTCGAACGCGTCAGCCGCAAGCAGCGCGAAGCCGCCGACAAGATTCGCGAGGAGACCATTCAGCTCCAGGCGCTTCAGGGCGCGACGCCCCGCGACGAGGCCAAGGTCGAGGCGCTTGGCAACGAGCTGATCTGGAAGACCCGCATTTTCGAGGACCGCAACAAGGTGGTGCGGTTCGTCTGCGAGGTTCCCACCACGATCGACCAGCGCCTGTTCGCGCTCGGCCGCGTGATACAGCAGGAGATGGAATAGCGTCCGCCCGCCGATGGCTCCCCGCAGGTTCCCGGATCGGCCCGGTTAACCTTTGCCCCGCTATCTGCTGGAACCAAATCGATCTACTATGGCTTGTCGAAGTGAACTCCAAGACGTCGGGAGGCCTCGATGGGAACCACCAGATTCATCTTTGCGGGCGCTGCAGCCCTCGGCATGCTCGCGACCAGCGCTCTTGCTGACGACCTGACTGGCATGGTCATGCGGATCGACCGGCTCAACGGCACCATCTCGATCCAGCAGATACAGAAAGGCACTGTCGGCGCCAGTTCGGGCAGCGCCGGCGCCCTCCAGGAATACAAGACCAAGGACGCCGCGATGCTGGATGCCGTGCATGCCGGCGACAGGGTGAACTATTCTGCGACCGAGACGAACGGCACCGGCACGCTGACGAAACTGCAGAAGCGGTAGTTTCTGCCCTCCGCTTGCACCGCCGTCATGGCCGGGCTTGTCTCGGCCATCCACGCCTAACCGCACGGCACGAAGAACGTGGATGCCCGGGACGAGCCCCGGGCATGACGACCTTTGTTCACTGCTCCGGCCTCACCTCCGGCTGGGATTCCGCGGTGGGCAGCTTGGCGCGCTCCCAGCCGTCGGTGCCGTCGGGGTACCAGGCGATGTTGGAATAGCCATAGGCGAGCGCGCGCTTGGCGGCGTTCCAGGACATCCAGCAATCGGCGAGGCAATAGATCACCAGCAGCGCGGCCTTGTCGCCGCCCGAGACACGGGCGAGCCCGCGCTGGAAATAATCCTCCATGGCCGGCGGCAGAGTGGCGTAACCGGTATCCGGCAGCCAGATACTGCCCGGGATGTTCCTGCGCGGCGCATCGCGCCACACCGTGCCTGCGGGCAGGTTCTTCGGCTTCGGCGGGCGCGGCAGCACATCGACGAAGGCGCCGCTCTTCGCGCGCCAGATCGCTTCGGCTTCCGCCGTCGACAGCACGCGCGCGCCGGCGAGCGTCGCCGGCACCGGCGCGCGGTAATTGTCGGTGCGATACCCCTCGGGCTCGAACGGCTCCTGCTGCTGCGCGAATGCCGGCACCGCGAAGGCGGCAGCGACGAGCGCAGCGGCAAGGCGCCGTCTCATGGCGACTTCTTGGCCGTCTCCGCGCCGAGCGGCTTATCGCTCTCGTCGAGCAGCGGGACGCCGAAGTCGAGCAGGATCTTGTTGATCTCGCCCTGGTTCTCCTGAATCAGCTTGTTGAGCTGCCGCTTCCAGTTCTGGTCGGCGGGACGCACGCCCATGCCGATGCGATAGACCAGCTTCGGCCCTGAGGTTTCCTTCACCAGCGGCGTGACGTGCAGCGAGCCGGCTTTCTTGGCATAGAACCCGGCCATCGGACCCCACAGCACGCCGGCGTCGATCTTGCCGGCTGTGAGATCGTCGATCATGGCCTGCGCCGAATTGTCGTAGCGGGTGTCGATCATGAGCGGATAGGGCTTTGCGTTGCCCATCAGGCCGGCCAACGCCATGTTCGTCGCCGGCGGGGTGCCGGCGACGATGCCGACATGCTTGCCCTTCAGCTTCGAATCTTCGAGCGTGTCGACTTCCTCAAGCCCGCTGCCGGCTTTCGCCACCAACGCATAGCTCGTGCGGTAATAGGGATTGGTGCCCTGCACGAGATCGTCGCCTTGCGGGAAACCCATGATGACGTCGCAGCGATGCGCACCGAGCGTCATGCGCACGAAGCCGGTGGCTTGCGGGAAGAAGACGTAATCGAGCTTCTTCTTGAGCTTGTCGGCAAAGAACTCGGCGAGCTTGTTCTCGAAGCCCTCGCCCTTCTCGTTCGAGAACGGCAGATTGCGCGGATCGGCGCAGACGCGCAGCACGTTCGGATCGACCAGCTCGAACGAGAGGTCGCCGCTGTCCTTGGTCTGCGCCATGGCGACATCGCCAAGCGCGCAGGACGCAACCAAGACCCACATAGAAATCAACCAGCGACGATGTCGCCCGGCCTCCGTCATCGCGCTTCCTCCTCGTTTTGTTTGAATGCTATCCATGCAACGCATGACGCGCCATGTCTTGCATGTCTGGTATTGCAGGCCTTGTCTTGCCTGACTTTGGCTGGCTTCGCTTTGTTGCAGTGCAATGCAGGCAATCCTTTGAACTGAGGCGGAAAAGTGTCTCGCATCGCTCGAGTGATCGCAGCTTTGTCCCTGCTGGGGACCGCAACGCTAGCACGGGCCGGCGCAGCCGAATTGCCTGTGAGCGAAGTCGCACCGGGTATCTTCGTGCACTCCGGGACCATTGCGCTGATGACCCGCGAGAATGAGGGCGACATTGCCAATGTCGGCTTCATCGTCGGCGATGAGGCCGTGGCCATCATCGACACCGGCGGCAGCCTGCGCGAGGGCGAGGCCCTGCTGGCGGCCGTGCGAGCCCACACCACGAAGCCGATCCGCTATGTCGTCAACACCCACGGCCACCCCGACCATGTCTTCGGCAATGCGGCCTTTGCCGCAACGGACACCACCTTCGTCGGCCACAGCAGGCTGCCGCAGGCGCTCGCGACGCGCGGCCCCTATTATCTCGACAATTTCCGCCGCATCATGGGCAGCGCGTTGATCGATCCGGTGAAGATCATACCTCCGACCCTGCTGGTTTCGGACACGATGACGCTTGATCTCGGGTCCCGTCGCCTCGTCCTGCGGGCGTGGCGAACCGGGCATAGCGACAACGATCTCACCGCGTTCGACGAGACGACCAAAACCCTGTTCGCGGGCGACCTGGTTTTTCTCCGCCACATTCCGGTCATGGACGGCAGCATTCGCGGCTGGCTCGACACGTTGAAGGAATTGCAGACCATCCCGGCGCAACGCGTCGTGCCCGGTCACGGTCCCGTGAGCGACTGGCCGGCCGCGCTGGCCGACGAACGGCGTTACCTGTCAACGCTGCTGTCCGACGTGCGCGCGCTGAACAAGAAGGGCGAGCCGATCCGGGCCGCTGCCGACAAGGCAGCCGCAGAAGAACGGCCACGCTGGGAACTGTTCGGCGATTACAATGCCCGGAACGCAACTGCAGCATTCTCGGAAATTGAATGGGAGTAGCGGGCACGCTATCATCTGCACGAGATCAGCTACGCCGACTCGGAGATCAGCTTCGCTGACTCGGAGATCAGCTCCGCTGACTCAGGGAGCCATGACCATGACGGGATGGACACGCCGACTGCCCTTGATCGCCGCACTGCTCGGCATCGCTTTCGCCGTGCCCGCGCAGGCTGAAGAGGCTTACGATCCCTGGCCGGGCCTTAAGCAGGACATCTTCAATAATCGTCCGATGAATGACGGCGGCGCCGTCATCGGCATCGAGATGCCATATCGCGCAGAGGATGCGGCGATCGTGCCGGTGACCCTGCGCAGCAAGCTGTCACCCGCAGACAGCCGCCGGATCCGCTCGATCACGCTCGTGATCGACCGCAACCCGGCACCGATGGCGGCGAAGTTCGAGCTCGGTCCCGACGCCAACGTCACCGAGATCTCGACGCGCGTCCGCGTCAACAATTACACCGACGTTCATGCGGTGGCCGAGCTCAGCGATGGTCAGCTCTATGTCTCGAAAGTCTACGTGAAGGCCTCGGGCGGCTGCTCGGCGCCGGCGGGCAAGAACGCCGAGGAGGCCAACAACCGCCTCGGCCAGATGCGCTACCGGCAGTTCGCGCGCGAGGAAGCGCCGGCGAGCCGCATCCGCGAAGCGCAGATCATGATCGGCCATCCCAACAATTCCGGCCTGCAGATGGACCAGGTCACGCAGCTCTACATTCCCGCCTTCTTCGTCAACCAGCTGAAGCTCACTCAGGACGACAGCCCCGTGCTGTCGATGGAAGGCGGCATCTCGATCTCGGAAGATCCCAATCTGCGCTTCACCTACGTGTCCAACGGCGCCAGGCGTTTCCGTGCGGAAGCCAGGGATACGGAAGGACACGTGTTCCGCAATGAGTGGGACGTGGAGAAGCCGGGGACTTAGGCAGAACACCCTCTCCTGGAGGGGGAGGGTCGGCTCACATGGAGCGCCGCGAAATGTGAGACGGGGTGGGGTGACGGTCTCTCCACAGCCAACAGTGCCCGAGTGGAGAGATCACCCCACCCCGCTCGCGCTACGCGCGATCGACCCTCC